>JAEIGA010001646.1_pt1 | contig 35133 bp, 36 predicted proteins | sample 9270691 | NCBI WGS metagenome assembly JAEIGA01 (sample SAMN17057246, study PRJNA624740) | gut metagenome | biome: biome; isolation source: fecal sample | host: Bos grunniens | place: China: Xizang | collected 2019
AGTGGACTGAAAATCCACGTGTCTCTGGTTCGATTCCGGAACTGGGCATTTCTAAAATTGAATACTATGGGGAATTAGCTCAGTTGGCAGAGCACTTGACTTTTAATCAAGTTGTCCGGGGTTCGAATCCCCGATTCCTCACTGCCTTGAAGTCGTCAGAGCCGCATAATTAGCGGGCTCTGGCGATTTCTCTTTTCTTAGAATTTTTATTCGATTCATTCGATTTTTGAAAGATATTTTTTTGTACTTCTTCGATGATTGGAGCTGCAGCTTTTGATTCCGCAGCTATCTCATAATGATTAGAGATCGTCCTTGGAGTGTTGCCGTATACACGACCGGCCGCTTCAATAGATCCTCCATGGCTCATAAACTCAGTTTCATGAGATCGTCTAAAAGCGTGTGGTCCTTTTACAAGCTTATTATTTGTATCTATTCCCATTGATTCGCATAGAGCGTGATGGAAGTCATACGTTGCTCTAAGGCGAATGATTCCAAGAGGTTCCTTTTTATCAGGAAACAGATACTTCGAATCAGGATAGTATTCCCTGTTACGCTCCAACAAACGATTTAAGAATTCTCTAATCATTGGAGTAATGGGATATAATCTTGTCTTATTATTCTTAGGCTGTGGCTTGATAACCGTTTCATTCGTCTTGTCGTTTTTTAACAGCTGTTTTCGAATACTGATATTACTGTTTTCAAAATCGACATCGTCCCATTCGAGTGGAGGAACTTCACCACGTCGAGGCGCCATCAGCAAACAAAGTTCATATGCCCAAGGCGTGGAATCTGAAGGATTCTTGCTCTGTGCATCAAGTGCTGCAGATAAAAATGCCTGTAGCTCTTCGTTGGTATAAGCTCGTTCTCCTGCTGGAGTTACATCTACGCAGCTGGCAAGAATATCATCCAGATCAACATACTCGAGAGGATTCTCTTTTATCAGCTTTAGTCGTTTGGCACGGCGAAATGTCTGATTTAATATGCCAAGTAGATTATTCATCTCTTTTTTCTTGATTGGTGGAGTATTTACTGAGATGAGAAAATCTTCCATGATATTTTCTGAGATTTTGGTGATCGGCATATTCTCAATAACAGATCCGGTAATATATTTTCTGAAGACACCGTTATGTCTGGTAATGGTGTTTTGCCGTGAAATCTTTTTATTTGGATCAGTTACCCGGGCAAGCTGCTTTTCCTGCTCCAGCTCATAAACAGTTTTTAAAGTATACCGACTGTTTGTTTCTTTTTCCATATGAATCTTTATGATCTTATCTTCCAGCTTAGAACGATCTTTCGATTCAAATTTTTTCTTATCGATTACAGCATACCAACGTCCGGCAAGAGGGCCGGTTTGATATTGCTTTATCTCATAGTTTGATAATATTTCCTTCCGCTTCATTTCCTTTCTCCTCGCTTCCAGCAAGGATTCTAACTCCTCAATATCAAGAGGTACGTTATCATAATTGAAAGAGGAGGGCAAGGTAGAATTTTGCATAGAGCCTCCTTTCATATATAGCAGTAGTAGTTGAAATCATTCCGTCTTAAGTGTCTAAGTGTCTTCGGATGAGTTGTTTACTGTAATAAGGCAGACCAGAGAAGACGGATAGACACATAAGACAGGTGTTTTTGTAGTCTGATCGTTATATTCAGACCAGAGAGGCGGGATCAATCAAAGGGCGTTTCGCCCTCATAAGGGACGAAGTCGCTCTGGACATTGACCTTGATCCCATAGAAGCCTCTTACTTTTCTTCCCTCTCTGTTTGGGATGTTGTTTGACGCAGTCAGCCGGTATTGCGCGGCATGATCCTTCAGATATCCGGAAAAGCTTCGTAAGGCAACGCTGATCTCCGCGTTCTCCCTGCACCAGAGCTGGTACGAGTGATACAGATCAGCAGTCGTTGCGTGAAGACCTTCATCAAGTGTGAAATAGCATTCCGACTTCATAAATGAGATCACGTTGTTACCTGATTCCCTCAATTCCTCCAGGCTCTTTCTGGCTCTTTCGCTGATGGTGAAGTGGAAATCATTTTCCATGAGCCTTTTGAGTCCTTCAAAGCACCAGAGGAAGATGCCGCCAAGTTCTTTTTGCAGCTTTTCCGAGAGATACGGATCGTCCCTGCGGCCGGCATCCTTTGGCTTTGTCGACAGGATGATCTGTCTTCTGTAAAACCCGTTGGAGTGGTCGTAAAGTGCATTGGGAGATCCGTTCCCCAGGCAGAGCAGTCTGCAGTTCATATGGCGCTGCTCACTCTGCACGCCTTTCCGCTCCGTATCGATCTTTCCCTCCTGAGTGACGATGCTCTTGATATAGTTGGTAGAGGGCAGGGCGCTCAGTTTCATATCGTCATCGATCATCAGAAGCTTTCCTTCAAGGTCGGCTCTTGCGAACTGGTTCGTCTCCAGCTTGTGGAAACTGGAGACATTCATATAGTCGCCGAAGATCGCGCGGCAGACCTGAGTGATCCGAGATTTCCCTTCTCCGCCGTCACCGATCAGAAACAGCATGATCTGTCCCTTGGTGCAGGGGATGAGGCAGTATCCCAGATACTCCTGGAGCGTTACTATATCCTCCGGTTCCAGGAGCTCATCCAGGAACGCAGTCCATCTGACAGGCTCTGCGGCATCCTGATCATATGGGACAGGGAGGCGTACCTTGCAGACATCGCTTTCTTCCCGGAATCCGTCTCTTACGGAGAGGCTGCCGTTTTTTACACGGATCGTGTACATGTCTTCCGGCATCTCATCGGTATCCGCTTCAAACAGCAGCGCCTGATAGATCTGATTCGTCTTTTTGGCAAGATCTGCCGTTACAGCCAGTTTCAGCATCGAGAAGATCCTGCCCTTGACCTTCTCTGACGGGACATATCCGTTCGTGTCATAAAAACGGCCTTCAAAGGCCTGCATCGGATATGCCTTTAAGAATTCCTGCATGAACAGGACTTCATTGACCTTTCCGTTCTGCGCCCAGGAAAAGTCGATCGCATTGGTCGTTGTATTCGTGTTTTCCATAACAGTGTTTTCCTTTCGATTCTTTTGTGTTATCAGCCTGCCGGGGCAAAGCGCCTGGCGGCATCAAGGATGCCTTCCAGCTCAAGGCTGTGCATATTGATCGTTTCGTTGGCTTCCTGCTCTGTGCCGAACAGCAGCATGTCAAGCAGGTATCCTGCCCGGCTGTGCTGTTTGGATGCTTTGCAGAACGCATCGCTCCATTCGCCGTCCGGAGCGGTGGGTGAGAGCTCCTGCATCTGTTTTTCTGTGATCTGCCGGTAGCGGAGTAAGCCACGGATGATCTCTGCCTTGTTTTCAGGGAGAGAAGATTCCGGCATCAGGGTATCGTCTTCATACAGGACCGGTTCCTGTAATTCCGGTCTGGACGCCTTGTCTTTGCGGTCCGTATCAATTCCGAAATCCTCACAGAGCCTTTTGGCCGCATCGATCTGGGAGATCCCAAGAAGCGCTGCAGTGAGAGCAGTGACATCCCCGGTTTTTCCGCAGCCAAAGCAGTAGAAGTGGTCATCATAGAGCTTCATGCTGGGATGCGTGTCCCTGTGGAACAGACAGCGGCACATATGCTCCCGGTTTTGTTTCAGCCCATAAAAAGAAGCAGCCTGCCATGGTGTGACAGACTGCTTAACAGCTTCAAAGATATTGTGTTGTATCATGTTTCGTTGCACACCTCCTTTTCTTTCATCCTGTGCGTTGTATCAGCGTTCGATATCATGTGGCTTTGGATGCGCGGGCGGGGTGTTCTTTCTGGCAGCATTGTATGCATCAGCTTCTTTTTTAGCCCACGCGAGTGTTTCTTTGATGGATGCGCGTTTTTCGTTTTTCCTCTCCGGTGTGAGCGCTTCCCGTTCAGGTGTCAGCTCCGGCAGATATTCTTTGATGAGATATCTGATATCCTTTAGGAGTTCAGCCTCCTCTGCGACAGGTGTCAGGTCAGCGGTGGCGTTCTCCAGATCCTTTTTCAGATCCCTGTACTCAGCCGATAATGCCTTTGGATCATACTTTCCGTCCGGAAGGTTTTTATGGAGATATCTGGAACATTTCTTCCATTCCTCCAGTTCATCTCTGTGTTCCGTATAGAAGGATTCCTTCTTTTTCTTCCAGTTGATCTTAACGTAAGCATCATGGATGGGGGTGAGTTCCTTCATCCGGTCATGCTTCTCCCTGATCTTATCGATCCGGTCCATTCGTTTGCGGGTACCTTTGATCTTTTGCCGTATGGCATCATGTTCCTCCATGACAGCATCTGTGCGCGCTGTCAGATCCGAGACGGTCAGGATGTCATGCCCGATCATATAGTCTGTGATACCGGCATAGCGCTTGAGATCCCTGATGGCGGCTTTCTGTTTTCCATACCGGTTATCCCAGTGCGTGCGTTCCGCACTCCGTTCGTCAAATTTTAACCGGATCAGATCATAAAGTGGGATCTCTTTTGGTTCCATATCGATCTCTCTTAATGCTTCCCTGACATCCTTGATCCAGTTTAAGAGGCGGTTGAGTTTTTCCTTTAAGTTCCGTAACAGGCGGTTGGTGTTTTTGATCTCGCGGTTCAGATCTCCGATGTCTGTTTGGATCCCGCGCTTTTCCAATGCTGCAACGGCAGGCCCCATGTGGACGGTCGGGATCCGGTCGATCCCCTGCCGCTTAAAGGAACGCATGTCGATCCGTTCAGGGCTCCCGGCTCTCGCCAGATATTCATTCTGGATCACTTCCCAGGCGTGCCGCCACCGTTCGGCGTTGCCACGGTCATCCCAGTCTGTTGTGAAGACCTTATAGGTCTTCCATCTGCCATTACTGTCGCGGATCCTGTTCCCTGCTTCATCCAGCTCATATTCCTTTTTTGACTTTGGCATCCAGCATCCGTTCTCATCCATCGGCCGCATGGTCAACAGTATATGCGCGTGCGGATTGTGTCCGGGCGGATCAGGATCGTGGATGGCGATATCAGCGATCATTCCCTTTTTTACGAACTGTTCCTCTGCATATTTTCTGATCAGGGAGATCCGATCATCCATGGAGAGTTCTCTCGGGAGCGCGATATTGAATCTCCGCGCGAGCTGTGAGTTCCAGTTCGGTTCCGCTCTTTCAACGGCGTTCCACAGGGTGTTCCGGTCAAGATATTCCGGCGGGGCGTGTGGCGGGAGCAGGATCTCTTTGTAGACGACCTCATGCTCTTTGCGGTAATACTTTGTCCGGTTGCTCCTCTCATCAAAGAGTTTTTCGCCTGACTGGTATGCTGCTTTGGCCACAGTGTTTTCATTCTTCCTTCTGGTACAGATCCTGATCTCAAAATGCGGACATGTCATATGCATCACCTCCTTTGGTTCTTTTTGCTTTGGGGTAGCCGTGAAACGGCGCAGGGAAACGGCAGTGGCTCCCTGGGATCCGGCAGGAAAAGCGCAGATGCTTTTTGTGATCCCGGATCAGCCTTCCCGGCAGGGATCTTTGAAAAACGCGATTACACCCAGGTGGGTGTATAATTGCGCCCTTCTACGAAGGGGACTTACCAGGTCCCTTTAGATTTTTTCTTTTTCCAGAAGTTCTTTTATCCCCGGATCGGAAAAGGTTGTCTGCAGGATCCGTTCGATCTGCTCATCTGAAAATTCACGGGGGTTCAGATAACGTTCAAGCATCCCGCCGTGCACACAGAGTCGGTGCGTACGTTCCCGGCGCGTCAGTTCCTTCTGCATATTTTTCAGGATCTTGATGCGCTGTTCCGTGATCTTTTTTTCCTGTTTTGCCGTTTCGAGCTCCACCTGGAGTTCAGCTGTCGTTTTCTTTTTACTCATAAAATCTCTCCTTCCTTTTTTGATCATTTCTGTGAATAAGGGTCCGATGAAGCCTTCCCTTTAAGTATTCTCGCGAAGACCCTGAAAAATCGAAAATGATGGAAATGCTCACTATTCAGAAATTGCGTATTAAAAAAGTGCATTTCTGCACACTGAAAAGTGCATAAAAACAAATAAGAACATTTGTTCGATTTTCCTGTTGCAGATGCGCGCGGGCGATGATACAATCAAGTTCCAAACATATGTTCGACTCAATATTTGAAAGAAGGTGAATAAGATGGCGATACTGCCGGGAAATCTTTCGGAGCGGATGGTGGAACTTCGTGAGCAAAGGAAGCTGACACAGGAGGCATTATCAAAAGAATTAGACAGAGAAGGGTTCGGATATTTTGACAGAACAACGATCAGCAGGGCGGAAAGCGGGGAGACGAGAAGAGTAAGTAGTGAAATGCTGATGGCATTGGCTTCATACTATGGCGTATCCATAGATTTTTTGTGCGGCCTGACAGATAATCCGGAGAAAAAGGATTATGAATTAAAAGAACTGGGACTGTCCTATGAGGCGGCAAGAAAGCTCCTTCTTCGGGAAGTGGATCCGGATGCGATCAACCGGCTGATGGAATGTGACAGTTTTCCGCTTCTTTGTAAGATCATAGCAACATCTTTTTCATCTGATATGGCAGAGACATACCATGATATCGATCAAACTATCACATTCCTTCATGAGATGGTTGCAAAGTCATCAGAATTTGGGTATGAGCTAAACCCGTTTCAAAAGGAGATGATCGATATAGAGATTGATGATAAATATCCGGATGTGATAGAAAGAGAGATCGCTAAGCTGAAGAAGCAATTCGCTTTAACGGCAGAGGAATTGACTGCGTTTATAGACGGCTCAAAGCAAGAACCGGCAGAAATGGATCCTGTGGGGAACTTTTCCGTTAGAGAATTCAAGAAGGAAGTACTCATTCAAAAACACACGGCCAATATCAGGATGCTTTCAGAAAAGGAAGTATTCGATATCATCTCCGAGATGGCGATCCGCAAAGGAGATTTTCTGCCGGATGAAGCAGAACTTTTTAAGCAGCTTTTCTGGTTAATGATCCAAAACAGGAAAAAGAAAGTATGTACATAAGAGAATATGAGGATAAAGAACTAGCCAAACTTGCTGCAGCGAATGATGAAGAGGCACTGCGTGAATTATTGAGGCGGCACATAGGTTTGATCAAAACAAAAGCAGAACATTTTAAAAGGCGGGCTTCTCATGTCGGAGTACGATTTAATGACCTTGTCACAGTGGGAGAGACTGCTGTCTATGATGCAGCAAGGGATTATGAGCCGGAAAGGGGAACGAAATTTAGTACCTTTGCCGGCAGCGTGATCCGCAATAAGATGTCTGATTTTATAACACAAAACTGCCAAAGTCATACGATATCAATAGCTTCCTTTCTGGGCAAAGAAGGGGAGCTCACTGAAACGGCAGAAAGCTCAATGCAGCTGATCAATGAGAAAAGCAAGGTGGAGCCACAAGTCGTAAGGAAAGTATTTTATGAGCAGTTTCGGGATTGTTTTCTTAAACTTCCCTTGCGCCAGCAGATGATCCTCGCATATAAGTTTGGATATGACCCGGGGAAACCGGTCCTCTCATGTGAGGGTCGCGTTGTACCGGATCGAAAAGTCGTTGCCCATTATCAGTCAAAAATGAATCTGATCGTCCGGGATAAAAAGGATGCTTATGAACAGCTCCGGAAAGGTATGTTTGGAGAACACAAAAAAGACGAGACTGACTATGTTGTACGTGAGGCGGGAAGATTCATCAGGGAAGAATTTTGGATCATCCATAACTGAGTGAAAATGATGTTTAAATATGGACAACATGATATAAGTATAATATAATTATAGTGTAAATACAGGAGAATATAATGTATTATTTTGATTGGGATGAGAATAAGAATCAAAAGAACCGAAAGAAACATGGCATATCTTTTGAAGAGGCCAGCACTGTGTTCTTTGATGAAGAAGCGATCTTATTTGACGATCCGGACCATTCGGAAGAGGAGGACAGATTTTTGCTTTTAGGCATCAGTGAGGCTGCTAATATTTGCATAGTATGTCATTGTTATAGAGAATCAGATACGGTCATTCGTATCATATCGGCCAGGAAGGCCACGAGAAAGGAGGAGGAAAGATATGCGAGAGGAATATGATATCGATCAGTTAAATCCAAGACCAAATCCATACGCAAAAGAATTAAAAAAGCAGGTTACGATCAAGCTATCTCCGGCTGTGATCGAGTACTTTAAAGAAGAGTCCACAGAAACGGGGATCCCGTATCAGACCCTGATTAACCTATATCTTCTTGACTGTGTTAAGAAAAAGAAGAAGCTGGATATGAACTGGAAAGTGGCTGAATCGTATTGAATTTATAGCATATAGAAAACAGGCAGCGTCTGAAATGGCGCTGCCTGTTGTTTGTGCAGTGATGAACGCAAAAGAAGAACAATTTTTACAGTGCACTCCAACCACCGTCAACGCCAATCATCTGCCCGCTGATAAATGCAGTCTCATCGCTCGCTAAAAAGAGTGCGGCACTGGCAATATCAATCGGCTCACCCAAACCTGGCATTAATGCCTGTAAGCCCTGGATCCGGCCTGCGCCATCCGTGTCCGGCATGCCCATTGCGGCACCGATTTCTGTGTTGATACCGCCCGGTGCAATTGCATTGCAGCGGATCTTTTCAGCCCGGTATACAAATGCGGTATGGCGTACAGCTGCAGCAATAGCTGCTTTGGATGCACCGTAGATAACGCCGGCCGCCTGGTGGCTTGCGCCCATTGAAGTAACTGTGATAATATTGCCGCCGTTTCCTTGTGTAAGGAAGACATTTACAGCCTTACGCATTGCAGCCAGAGGGCCGTAAACATTAACTGCCATGACGGCTTCATATTTCTCATCCGGGAAATTTGCAACAGTCGCCATATTGTCCATAATGCCTGCGTTGTTGACTAGAACATCCAGCTTTCCGAACTGGCTGACACATTCATCGATCATGCCTTCGCAAATCTCTTTTTTAGAAACATCACCAGTGTAGATCACGATTTTACCTGCTTCATCTTTCAGAGACTCAGCCAGTGCTTCGAGTCGTTCCTTTCTTCTTGCAACTGCTACGACAGATGCGCCTTCTTTTACAAACAATTCAACGATAGCTTTTCCCATTCCGGAAGAAGCGCCAGTGACAACGATTGCCTTGTTTTCCAATTTCATCAGACCATACCTCCTGTTGACAGATTATCTACAAGTTTAGGTTTCAATACTATAGAATTATTATCTGATGTGGTATTATGAAAAACAACCAACATTTTCCGACATGTGTCGGTTTTGATGCAAAAGGAATTTTTATGGATAAACGGATTTTAAAAAGTGAAAATGCGATTAGATCTGCTATGATCAGACTAATCAGAAAAAAGGAGCCGGATCGAATTACGGTGAAGGAGCTATGCCGTGAAGCGGGGATCAACAGATCCACTTTTTATGACAGGTATGGCTATATGGATGCGCTGATCGATGCGATTCTGTCGGATTGTTTAGAAGAAGTTTGCATGAATCAGATGCCAATTTATGAACTGGAAACAGAAGATGGAGGGATTCATCCTAAAGCGATCAGATCATATATCGACCGGTTTGTAAACAATCAAATATTAATGTCTTTTTGCCAGTGTAAAAATGGAGAAAACTATATTTCCAGGATCCTGAACATCCAGATAAATATCTCAATGCGCGAAATCAGTGAAAGCATAAAATATTATCCTGCGTATTTTCAAAACACTGGCGTATTGCATTTGCTGATCGAGTGGATTCGTAAAGACAGGCCGGTGCCTGAAGAGGTCATAGTTGAAATCATACATCAGTTTTCAAAAGCGATGTATTATAGATATTGATTCACCCATCCTTTATGGTTATCATCGGTTGTCTGATTTGTGGATTTTTAAGTGTCAATTTCGTATATCTGTATACTAGTCGCGTAATCACAGAAGACCTACAATATAATTAGGATAAGAGCAAAAGACATAGTATGACACTTCAGGAATATGGCAAGGAGAACCATCATGGCAAATAACCTGGGCAATCATATAAGAAGTTATATAAAAAACGGCAGAGATTTTGTCGTGGCAAGGATTGTGGCAACAGAAGGATCGAGCCCGAGAAAAGCGGACTCGATTATGATCCTGAATGATCACGGAAGATTTTTAGGAACCGTCGGTGGTGGAAAGGTGGAGGCAGAGACAGAGATCAGATGCCGTGAGATTTTTGAAGAAAAAAATACAGAAGGCAGATCGTATCATTTTGATCTCAGCACGGAGGAAGGTGCGCTTGATATGGCCTGCGGTGGGGCGGCAGATATTTTTGTTTCATATATCAAGGCAGCAGAACCTGGAGATGTACTGGAGTGCTTTGACAATCATGATGTGGCCTATATATTCGGCGGAGGTCATGTATCCTATGCGCTTGAGCCGATTCTGCGTCACATCGGATTTGATACCATTGTGATTGATGACCGGGAGGAGTATGCAAATCCGGAGCGCTTCCCATATGCAGTGAAAACACTTGCAGTAGAATCGTTTGCGGAAGCATTTGAGCAGATCACATTTGATGAACATAGCTATATTGTCATTGTCACCAGAGGACATAAGGGGGATCTTGAGGTGCTTCGGGAAGCATTGAAACAGAAACGCGCTTATCTGGGGATGATTGGAAGCAGGAAGAAGAATCATTTGTTGTTTGACATTCTGACAGAGGAAGGTGTTTCCCGGGAACAGCTGGAGAAGGTCTATGCACCGATTGGAGAGCATATCTATGCGGAAACACCGGAAGAGATCGGGGTCAGCATTGCTGCAGAGATGATCAAAGTCCGGGCAGGACACGGAGAGCGATAAGAGAAAGATAGATGGGGAACACGAACTATCAGGAAAAATACGGCCATGCGCCGTTGGATATTGCTTCCTGTGAAGCCTTGCTTGAGGAATATGGCACACCGCGTCCTGTACGGAAACATTGCAGGGCGACTGCAAAAATGGCATTGCAGCTGGCAGAAGGAACAGACATAGACCGTGATCTTCTCAGCAGCGCAGCTATGTTGCATGATATCGCAAGAGCTGAAAAAAATCATGCCATGGCCGGCGCGAAGATTTTGGAATCTGTCGGATATCCTGAGATTGCGGAGGTCATTGCGGTTCATCATAATCTTCCGAAAGATGATCAGATACGGATCAACGAAAAGTCCCTTCTGTATCTGGCGGATAAATGTGTGTTAGAGGATCAGCCGGTTTCGATCGAAACACGATTTTCTCACAGCATGCAAAAGATTCGAGATCCGGAAGCCAGAAAACAGCATGGCTGTCGGTATGAACAGGCAAAACGGGTTCAGGAGTTATTAAAAGTGGAGAAAAAAGATGAATATTGCAATTGCTTTAAATAAGAAGAATTTGGATGCAGTGATTCCCGATAGACTTGAAGATGCTGCAGGTATACTAATTTTAGAAACCGATACGCTGGAAATCATCGATTATGTCACGGATCAATGGGTTGAAGTGATGGTAAAATATGACTGTGAAGTATTGATCTGCGGAGCCATGTATGACCCACAGCTGTTTGAAGAAGTTGCAAATGCCTGCATCACAAGATATCTGGGGGCAGGTTTTTGCGCAAAGGAAGCCACAGAAAAAATGCTCCTGGATCAGTTGGAACTGATTCGGGATTATGTTGGTGGAACCGGATGTGGTGCGCATGGTGACCCGGCAAACTGCGCAGAGCATGACCATAACTGAATGACAAGAACATAGAAATGATGCCAGATTCAAACATTACAGATTGTATCGATAGATCTGGAAGGCCAGTTTTAGAAGTGCCTGATTTGAGCCGTCTTCAATATTATAATCAGTAAGTGTTTTTATCTGATTGAGTCTGTAGTTTACAGTGCTGCGATGGACAAAAAGCTCCTGAGCGACAGTGCTGGCATTTCCTCCGCAGTTAACATAAGATTCAAGTGTCTCCAACAGATCGGAATTGTTGTCAGCATCATGTTTTTCGAGGATTTGGATAACAGGATGATCTTCGATTGTTGAAAAACGACTCTCATACTGATAGAAAATATCTTCTGCGAGATATGCCGGATATGATGCAATATCTATCCGGCGTTCGCCTTTTTTACTTTCCTTTAGCGCTTTGATCGCCTGGTCGGCTGCTACTTTGCAGTTTTCAATGTCGTCATGAACATTACTGATGCCAATCTGAAAACCGGATACACGTATTTCTCTGGTCGTTTGACACTTACTTTCTCCCCAAATAGGCTTTATCATACCACATATGAAATCGCCGAATATAGTCATAATCTCTGTTTTAAGCACAACGGAAAAAGATGAGAGCATAGCAGTTTGAATATCTTTTGTCGGCGCATACGCAGCAAACATTTGGTATGGCAGTGGCAGAGATATCTTCTTTAATTCATATGCTTTTTTTAGAACAGCTGAATTGTTATTTTCAAGGGCCTGGAATAAAAGCTGTCCCTTTTCAGAACTGATTGCATTTCCACTATGAATATTTCTGCTTTTGAATAATAGCCAGGCAATGGTTTTGATAATCTTTTTGTCCCGGTTCGAAATATTTCCTGATTCATACAGGCAGTAAAGGCTGTTGAAATACTCCCTGATATGTGCAGCAAGAATCCCTTCTTTATACTTCATCTTCTCAGGATCATAATATGATTTGCTAATGCAGCTATTCCAGTCAGGGTCATCTGTTTCGCCAAAGCTGGCTTCAATAACATTAAAGGGACCGGTTACAATGACAGGAGCTTTCATGATGGAGGATGTCAAGGCAAGCATTTCACGAAAGCTGCTTCCGGATGAAAGCATTTTTGCGAAAATTATCAGATCGTAATCATACAATGCAGACTGCTCAGGTATATTAGCATCATTTTGTATATTCTCTATCATCATTTAAGATTCTCCGTTTGTTATAACCATATTGATTATATAAGACATCATCAATCCGCTTTGCAATTTAGGATCGGAAAGGTCGTTTTTATATAATTCTTTGATTTTCTCAAATCTGCGGCTTAAGGTGTTTTTGTGGATCCCGAGGATTGCAGCGGTCTCTGACATATGAAAATTGTTGAAAAGAAGTTGATACAGGGTTTCGTGCAAGGAAGCGCTGTTTTCTTTGTCATATTGGATGAGTTCATTTGGAAATGGATCAGGATAAAACGTCAGATCTACTTCTTTTTCCAGTTTTTTCACAATAAGTCCTATATGCCAGAAATCATATAAATAGATACGTTGGCTTTTTTGAAGATCGCTTCCGAGCGTGAGAGCATTATGGGCTTGCTTATAATATTTCTTGATATTTTTATGAGGAGTAAAGGACCAGCTGATTCCCATTCTAAGAGTCCATTCATCAGCAAGTTCCTTCAATTGATGAAGCTGATTATTACCTAATGGTTTGCAAAAGGCAATCAGCAAATCGTGGTAGGTCGTAATTAATGATTCGCCAATAATGTCTCTGAGTATTTGTTCGCAATAAAATGAATATAGTATGCCGGTATTGCCGATATCGGAGTTAATGACAAGGACGCAGGCGGATTGAAATTTGCGGAAGGGATTTTTATCTGTAGGTTTTGTTAAACGAAAATCCTGATAATATGAGTCTGCCACTGGATTAATAGCGGCCGTCAAGGTCAGAGCATCAGGCGATGCAAAAATACGATTGCCGTTAAAATAGGTATTATGAACAATCCAGGCGAATGCGCGGAATGATTCCATCTGGAGTTCAGGCAAAACTTTCTGGCGGGGAAATAAAACCAGGGCAATAGCCGTCTGGTTCTCATTAATGGTTACCCAATATTTAAGAGTCTTATTGTCAGGAATTTTTGTGAGATCATGAAAAAGAGGTTTTTCTTTTGCCCGCATATCCTCTGCGTGCCATACCAGATGTGTCATGAATTCTGCATAAGAGTTTTCGATGATTGCTTTTTTCCAGAACATATCCTCTGGGAGAGTTTCCGTTCTGGCAAGGATACGCAGATTTTCATCCATGAGTATGATCGGAGCATCAAAATAGAGTCCGGCCTGTTCAATTACATCCTTCAAGTCATTTCTTTCACGTAGTGCACTTAGAAGATCAGAAAAATTTACGTTATTACACATTCTCTGTCCCCCCCCCTGGTACTGTACATCCATAGTTAATTCTAAATTATCGCAATATACACAGACAGTGTCAAATTCGACTAAAAATGAATAAAATAATTACCGTTTTGCACACATGTGAAATGATTGTCTTTATAAAAAAACAAAATTTTCCTCTAATAAAACATAAACCGGATGCTGTAGTGTATTGTGGCGAGATTATCCTCTTTTTATACCTATGAGAATTTTGTGAAAATTGGCAAAATTATAGTAACTTAACCAGGTGATTACTATGCAACTTACCAATGGGGTAGAGTGAAAGGAGGAAAGCAAATGAATATCAGTAAGAAGCTGATCATCAATGGCAAAGAGTATATCGTTTCATGCAGCGAAAATGATACTCTTGTCGAGACAATCCGTGCAATCGGACTTACAGGAACGAAGATCGGATGTGGTACAGGTGTTTGCGGGGCATGCTCTGTCATTCTCAATGGAGAACTGATCCGCTCCTGTGTCAAAAAAATGAAGGCGATTGACGACGGTGCAGAGGTTCTTACAATTGAAGGAATCGGCACGCCGGAGAATCCGCATCCGCTGCAGAAAGCATGGGCTCTTAAGGGTGCTGCACAGTGTGGTTTCTGTTCGCCGGGATTTATTGTCAGTGCGTATGCACTTCTTTTGGAGAATCCGGCACCGACACGTGCGGAGATCCGTGCATGGTTCCAGAAAAACAAGAACCTTTGCCGCTGTACCGGTTATAAGCCGATCGTTGATGCAGTCGAGCTTGCTGCAGAAGTGATGCGGGGAGATCGTCCGGTAACAGATTTGGATTATAAGATGCCTGAAGACGGACATGTACTTAATTCCAGCTATCCGCGTCCGTCTGCTATGAGCAAGGCCTGCGGTACACTTGATTATGGCGATGATGTTGCAATGAAAAAGGATTATCTGGAAGCAGCGCTGGTTATGGCGAAAGTGACGCATGCGAATATCATCAGCATTGACACTTCTGAAGCGGAAAAGGCAGAGGGTGTCGTTAAGGTTATGACAGCAAAAGATATCCGTGGAATCAACCGACTGCCGATGCCGATCATGAGCCCGCATTCGAAGTGCGACGGTGCAGAGCAGCCGATCCTCTGCGATACGAAGGTTTTCCGTTATGGTGATCCGATTGCCATTGTCATTGCTGACACCAGAAAGCATGCACGTGCTGCAGCAAAACTTGTAAAGGCTGAATATGAAATTCTGCCGGATCTGCAGGATGCACTCGAAGCAATGGCAGATGGTGCACCGGAAATCCATCCGGGTGTCCCGAATGTTTTTTATCATCTTCCGATCCATAAGGGAAAAGATACACGTGAGGTGATTCCAAACAGTGACTTTTCCGTATCAGGAAGTTTTTATTCAACACGTCAGCCGCATCTTCCGATCGAGCCGGATGTTAATCAGGCGTATATCGATGACAAAGGCATTTTAACAATTTATAACAAGAGTCATTTTCTTCCGATGATGATCTGGCTGGGCGGAGCAGGACTTGGTTGGCCAATGGATAAGATCCGTGTCATTATGAATCCGTGCGGCGGAGCCTTTGGTTACAGTCTGTCACTTGGTTGTAGTGCGCTTGTGGCGGCTGCTACGATTGCTGTTGACGGAAAGCCGGTTAACCTGACGCTGAGTTATGCAGAGCATCAGCATTATACAGGTAAGAGAGCTGCGGCTTATACCAATGCTACACTTGCCTGTGATAAGAACGGCAAGATGACCGGTATCGAATTTGAGATTGCATATGATAAGGGTGCTTACAGCGAGAGCTCAAACGTTCTTGAAAAGGGTATTCAGTTCATGGGAGCTCCGTACTATATCCCGAATGTTATGGGAGAATCCAAGGCAACCTTCTCTAACAACGCATATTCAACCGCATATCGCGGATATGGCTGCCCACAGGCATATACAGCTTCAGAAGCGCTTGTCGACATGCTTGCAGAAAAAGCAGGATTTGACCCGTTTGAATTCCGTTATCTGAATGTAATGCGCGAAGGCGATACAGGAAATACCGGAAATACATATTCTGTCTATCCGCTTGAAAAGCTGATGGATATGGCCAGACCTAAATATGAAGAAATGAAGGCGGCCGCTGCTGCAGCCAGCACGCCTGAAAAAGCCAGAGGTGTCGGTGTGGCAATGGGACATTATAATGTAGGACCGGGACCGGCTGACCATTCAGAGGTTGCATTGGAACTGATGCCGGATGGCACTGTTACACATTACAGCCAGTATCAGGATCTTGGTCAGGGTGGTGATATCGGAGCATTGCAGCATGCGCATGAAGCCCTGAGACCTCTTGGACTGACACCGGATCAGATTCATCTGGTAATGAATGATACGGAAACATGTCCAATCAGTGGTTCGTCTGGTGGAAGCCGTCAGAATTATATGACCGGTAATGCAACGAAAGATGCCGGAGATAAACTGTTGAATGCAATGCGGAAAGAAGATGGCACTTTCAGAACATACGATGAGATGATCGCAGAAGGCATTCCGACCAGATATCTCGGTGTGCATGATTCGGGAAGCTATACTAGTCCGTTAGATCCGAATACCGGACAAGGTAATCAGGCTGCAGAATACAGTTATATGGTTTATCTGGCAGATGTAGAAGTGGACACAGCTACGGGAGCAACCAAAGTACTCGAGATGCATGCCTATGCGGATGTCGGCTTAGTCGGAAACTTCCTGGCTGTTGACGGACAGGCTTACGGCGGCATGATGCATTCAATCGGTTTTGCGTTATCTGAAGATTTCAATGATGCTAAAAAGTATGAGACGATGGTCGGCTGTGGATTCCCGTCAATTGAGGAAATACCGGATGATGATAAGTTTACAGTCACCTATCTTGAAACACCGCGTCCGAGAGGACATAAGGGATCCGGAGGCTGCTCTGAAGGTTTCCAGAGTGGAGATCATATGGCTGTGATCAATGCTATTTATCAGGCATGTGGTGTTAGAATCTATGACTTGCCGGCACTTCCTTCAAAGGTAAAAGAAGGGCTTGACGCTCTGGCAGACGGCAAAGAGATCAAACCGGAACCGTACTATCTGGGCGGTGATCTTTATGAAGAACTCGATGAGATGACGGCGAATCCGGTTGGCGGATTCAGTGGCGGCATCAAGCTCTGATTGTTTGTGAATACGTAGAGGAGGTGTACATTTTGAGTTCAATAAGATTTATTAATAACAGTTCACCTGTCAAGACTTATATCGGTGTTGGTGCAAGCGCTATGGCGGGAGGCATCCTTAGAGAGAATGGAATTGGAAAAGCCATGCTTGTCTGCGATGAAACGGTTTTAAAGTTTGGTCTGGCAGATTCTGTGATCAAGAGCTGTGAAGAAAACGGCGTAGAACTGGTGATTTTTGACAAAGTCATGCCGGATCCTGTAGATACAATGATCGATGAAGCATGTGCTCTGTACAAAGAAGAGGGCTGCCAGGGAGTCATTGCCGAAGGCGGCGGAAGCGTTCTGGATACAGGAAAATGTGTCAGCATGCTTGCGAAGAATCCCTTCAATATCAGTTACTATGTTATGAGTCCTATGAACCCTTTCGCAAAAGGCGACTTCCTTTTAACGATTCCGACAACATCCGGAACAGGAAGTGAAGTGTCAAATGGAGCGATTGTAACGGTCAGCAGAACCGGAACCAAGGGTGGAATTGGCGGTCCGAACTTATTTGCAGATATGGCACTTTGTGATCCGCTTCTGACCCGTACAATGCCGAAGGCGGGAACTGCTGCAACCGGCATGGACGTATTTGCACATGCAATCGAGGCACTTTTGAATGCCTATACAAATCCGCTAAACGATACGATTGCCTATGATGCAATTCGTCTGGTCGTTAACAACATCAAACGTGCAGTTGATAATGGCAAGGAAGATATTGAAGCACGTGAGAATATGATGATTGCGGCATACTATGGCGGTATGAACATCAATGACGGCCCTTGCAACTATGGACATTCTATCGCGCATACGATTGGTGCACAGTATCATGCACCGCATGGAGCTGTATGTGCGATTGCTTCACCGCTGACCATTGAACATTATCAATATTACTTCCCGGAGAAAGTCAGAAAAATTGGTGAAGTGATGGGACTTGATATTCCGGCAGATGCCACGCCGCGTGAAGTCGGAACAATCGTTGCAGATGGAATCAGAGAGTTAAACAAGTCAATTGGTATCCCGACGCTTGCTGACTTTGGGATTAAGTACGAGGATCTTCCGTCAATTGCAAGATTAATTCCGTATGATGTAACAATGTATACAGTAAAGGCAACCATGCCTGATCGCTTCTTTACGTCGGATGACTTCCTGATTCCGCTTCAAAGAGAATACAGGAGAACTGTCGGTTAGAAAGATGCAATAATGCGCGTGAGGTTGCTGCAAATATTTAATTGTGGCAGCCTCATGTTGTCTTAAAAACAAGTTGTCAGAAAGGGACAAAGATGAAAACAGATCAATCAATCGTCTCAAGATATGCCCGCCAGGAAATCTTTTTTGGAATAGGCCGTGAAGGTCAGAAAAAAATACAAAATAGCCGCGTTGTCATCATGGGGCTATCTGGCATTGGGACAATGACAGCAGAATATCTGACGCGTGCCGGTGTTGGCTTTATTCGTTTGGTCGATGGAGATTATGTGGAGCGCATCGAGCTTCAGAGGGAGAGCCTGTTTACAGAAGAGGATGCGAAAAACAAGACCACTAGGCCTGTCGCAGCCAAAACAGTACTGCAGAGATACAATTCTGAAGTCGAGATTGACGCTGTAATATCTACCCTGAATGGTATCAATATCAAACGGTATATTGAAGACGTGGATCTTGTTATTGATGCATCTGACAGCATGGAGGACCGCCTGTTGATCAATGAGGCATGTCTTGCATTGAAAAAGCCATGGATCTATGGCGGAGCACTTGCTGCATCCGGGATGAGCATCAGTTTTTTTCCGGGTGATGAACAGCCTTGTCTGCGGTGTCTGATAAAAGACCAGATTTATGAAGATGGCCAGCAACCCACCTGCGCTACAGTAGGTGTCCTTATGCCTGCGGTCGGTATGATCGCATCCGTACAGGCGGGCCAGGCTCTCAGGATTCTTTCGGGGAAAAGTGAAAACAAAAGTGAGATAGTTTCGTTTGATGTATGGCAAAACACATATACAATACTTCCCTTAAGCAGGGATCCTGATTGCCCGGTCTGTGTGCATGAGGAATATATGTTTTATGGGAAACCACAAAGCGCACAGGTTCAGGCAATTTGCGGAAAGGATTCTGTCCAGATTATACCGCAGAAAGACAGGGTGATTGATTTTACTGCTTATGCAGAAAAGCTTAGCAAACAGGGCAGTGTGTCTTACAACAAATTTACATTAGATTTTAGTGATGGGAGTATTGAGATCAAACTTTTCAAAAATGGAAGAGCCATCATCAATCATGTAACGGAGGCCGGCAGAGCAAAAGCAATTTATCGTGAATACATCGGATTATGAAAAAGGGGGGGATCGCGATGATTATTTATCTAAATAATGCAGAAAGAGAGATTCAGGAAGGCATAACCTGCGCTGATCTCATGCAGCAGGCATCCAATCCAACAGGTGCCGCATCGGCCCTTATATGGGTGAACGGTACGCAGGTCCCCAAAGATAAGATGGAAACAATTGTTTTGCAAGATGGCGACAAGGTCAACATCATTGGAGGGTTTAATTACGGAGGATGAAATTCTTTCATTCCTGCTTGTCGCTGCTTGGCGTTATGAAAGGAGTATTCTTCATGAGTTCTGATCAGAATCAGCAAACATCTATGCCAGTAAAAAAGGCGATAGGTATTACGATTGTTGTTATTGTTGCGATTGTAATCGTTGTTGTACTTACGATGCTTTTAAAAGTTCCGATGTGGATTCCATTCCTCGGACTTTGCGTTTGGGTTGCCCTTGGCATGTCTTTTGAATTGAAGAAGATCATCAGTATATGGGTTTCTGCGGCGATTGCATTGGTGACTGGTTATCTCTTCGGACATACAGAAGAACTTGGAATGGGTGTGCTGGTGATTGCGTTAGTACTAATCATCATTTTGATTTACTGTATGATATCCGGAACACTGACATTTCTGTTCAATATAGCGACGGGTATTTTTCTGGCAGCCGGCACGGCGGAAGGATTGGTAATCGACATTGTACCGGGGCTGAAAGGCTTGTTGTTTGGATTTGTTTTGTTTGGGCTGCTTCCATGGTTTGCGGTCTCGGCAATGCAGAAAAAGAAGAACAAAGAAGAATAGGTTGGAAACAGTTTGTTCAGAAAGGAGAGAGAATATGAAAACAGATATGCTTCATGGTGGCCAGATTTTAGCAAAAGCATTAAAGCAAGAAGGCGTGGAAAAGGTGTTCACGCTTGCTGGCGATCACACCATGGCGATGTACTACGGTCTTGTAGAAGAAGGAATTGAAGTTGTTGATTTCAGACATGAGAGCGCTGCGGTACTTGCTGCAAATGGATATAGCCGGGCAACCGGGAAACCTGGTGTGGCGATTGTGACCGCCGGTCCGGGAGCGGCAAATGCATTTGGTGGTTTCATGGACTGTGTTCAGGGTGATCTTCCTGTACTTGTTATTTCCGGTGGAGCTCCGGTTGCAGGTAATCTGACGGGATGCATGCAGGAATATGACTTTATTCCTACCTACCGGGGACTTGGTAAATGGGCAGAGCGCGTGTATAAAACAGACCGTATTGCAGATTATGTACATATCGCATTCAGGCATATGACAGCCGGGGCTATGGAACCGGCTTTCCTGGAAATACCGTATGATGTGCTGTATGATATCGCTCCTGCAGCTTGTGCTGAGTCCAGAGGAAGAACACGTCTGAATGATCCTATTCCGGGAAACCCGGAAACAGTGAAGGAAGCAGCAAAAATCATTGCTGAAGCAAAAAGACCGGTTCTGGTTGTCGGACGTGAGGCGCGTTTCTATCCAAGCAACGCAGAGTATATTGGAAAACTGGCAGAGTATAAATTGATGCCGGTTTATAACATGTGGGAAAGCCAGGGAATGTATGGTGATGAAGCAGCAGATCCCCGGAATCTGATCGGACCAATGGCGACCGGTGGAGCAGATTTGTTCGTTCTGGTTAATGTGAATCCTGATTATATGTATACCAGTATGCTGCCACCGGCATGGAATGCAGAAGCGAAAACAATCAACATTCATGTGAACCCCAAATTAATTGGATTTAACCATCCGTTTGATGTAGGTATTGTGGGAACACCGGGCGATGTTTGCAAACAGATTTATGAAGAAGTGACAGGACTTTGTGAGCATAGTACAGATGACAGCTTCCTGAAAGAAGTATTTGCATTGGCACAGCAGTATGGTATTCCGAAAGAAGCACTGGAAGACCCGAGTGTACCGATCAATCCAAAGCGTGCCTGCAATGATCTGAAAATGTGGCTCTACGGACATCGCGACTGGGGCATGGTTACGGAAGGCGGAGATGCTCCGGCAACTATGTCAGGCATGGCATTTACAGCACCCGGTCAGTTCGTTTTCGAAAGTCGTTTTGGTGGTATCGGAACAGGAATCCCAATGGCAATCGGTGCATATTACGGACATGGCAGAAAAACTTTGCTGGTAACGGGCGACGGCAGCTTTGGCTTCTATATGGGAGAGCTTACAACTGCGATCAATAAGAATGTACCATTGGTCATTGCTGTGTTGAACGATTCCTGCTGGGGAATGATCAAAGGTATGGAATACGGAATTCACGGCGACGTGCTCGGCAGATTTGATGATAAAGACATCGCGCTTGCTCTTCCGGAAAACTGCAGATATGACAAGATTTGTGAGGCGCTCGGAGGGTATGGTGAGCTGGTAACAGATCCGGCTGAGATTCTTCCGGCACTTGCAAGAGCGGATGCTTCCGGGAAAGTAGCGGTTATTAATATCATCACAGCTGACATCACAACACCCGGAACAATGGGACCGGCAACAGCAGGATACTGTGTGGAATTCGGACCGATGGTTAAATTCTAATGGAAAGAAGCTATTTGACGCAAACAAAAAATAATAATGAAAAGGAGGAAGAAAATGAGTATTACAGCTGCTGAATGCAAAAAACGTGCTTTGGAGTGGTATGAGTATTTTTGGATCTTTGATCCTGAGAATCCTGAGCATCTGGCACTGGTTAATCCGGATATAAAGTATCGGGTAGATCACAATGTTTATGAAGGAGTAGCAGGAATCGCTACTGTTCTGAAAATGGCAAAATTCCTCTATCCGACCGGACAGACACGGAATATTACCAGCGCTATTGCAGAAGGAAATGAGGCTGCGCTTGAGATAACAGTTACAGCAGTTACCAATAAGGGCGTGGATTATGAGAACTTCTATGGTGTCCATTTCAAATTTGATGACGAGGGACGTATCGTCGAGATTTTTGAACATCCGGACAGCGTATATTGCCAGGAAATGTTCTCCTATGACGGGTTCATGGAGTATATGGCACAACCGTGATTTTATAAAAAGGAGGGATATCAGAAATGTTAAAGGATAAAAAGATTTTTATTACCGGCGGTGCTTCCGGAATAGGCAAGGCCTGCGCAAAGGTTTGTGTAAATGAAGGCGCAGTTGTAACGATTATGGATATTGCTCCGGACGAAGTGCTGGAACAGGTCAAAGCAGAGATTGGCGGAGAAGTCTATACCATCCGCGGTGATGTTACAAATTATGAAGATGTAGAAAAAGCAGTAAATTTTGCATGTGAAAAAATGGGCGGTCTGACAGGTGCTGTTAATGTGGCAGGCAGCCAGAGACTGGGTAGAATCGTTGATATGTCTCCCGAAGATTTTGACTGGACCGTAAAACTGTGTATGTATGGCGTATTTTACAGTATTAAGGCAGAAGCAAAGATTTTGATGGAAACAGGCGGATCTATTGTAAATATTTCCTCCCTGAACTCTCAGATTCCTGGTGAAGGATTTGGCGCTTACAACACAGCAAAAGCCGGTGTCGACAACCTGACAAGAACTGCAGCCGTAGAACTTGCTCCGTATAACGTACGTGTAAATGCGATCCGTCCGGGATTTACCGCAACAGATGCGATTAAGATGATGGCTCAGATTCCGGAATATAATCAGCTGGCACTGGATCGCATTCCGATGGAACGTTTTGTAGAACCGGAAGAAATCGGTAATATGGCAGCCTTCCTGCTTACAGACAGAGTACAGGCTGCAACCGGCGCATTGTTCGCAGTAGATGGTGGAATCGATGTATCCGGTTACCCGAAAGTATATCCGATCCTTGAAGGATTTATGGCTGCAATGGCTGCAGCACCGCAGGAATAGAAAGAAAAAACCTATAAGAATTGACATAATTATCAGATTAAAAGGAGAAAAGTATGATTAATCATCCATGTGAAAACGCGAATGGCACACCTTTTGGAACATATTTCAATCCGGCAGGATATATGAACGTATATGGAACACGTGCCGGCAAAAAATCATTACAGTATGATGGCAACTTTATGGAAACGGAAAGTTATGTTGCAGTATTCGAATCAACATATGAGGGCATTGCAAAATGGCTTCCGGCACCGTTAGAGCCGGATCGTGACATTCCGCCATTCGTTATGTTTGTATACTGGGATACAGATTGCGCAGGATTTGCTGATGGCCGTCGCAACCAGTATCGTGGCTGTGCATTTCTTCCGGCCTGCAAATATGATGCGCCGGACGGCACACAGGTACGTGGAAATCTTTGTGCAGTAGAGTATGTTGACGGAATCGATGGGGATAAAACATGCGGTGCTGAGATGATTCTTGCCATGGGAGGAAACAAAGGGTGCAACAAGAAATTAGGTAACATTACTGCGCATAAATGGGGAGATACGTTTAAGTTTACCTGTGAACGTCGTGGAACTACCCTCGTTAATGCTGAATTCGGATCAGCTCGCCGTATTACAGCTGCAATGGCTTCTGAAGCAAAGGCTGCAACCGAACGTGATCAGCAGGTTCTGGATATGATGGCCCGCCCGACACTGGGACTACGTGAAGTTCCGAATGTAGATCATCAGGGTTACACAGCAAGAAGCATTGTAGAGCTCGGCTCAACCTTCCATCCGGACAACAACATCTTTTATATGGCTGCAGGCGGTTTCTGTAACCTGGAAGTAGGACATCTTGAGACAGATCCGTTGGATCTGCTTGTACCGGAGCCAATCCATATTGAAGGTACGAACCATGTCATTAAAGACAATCCGAAAACATCCTGGCTTGGCTGTAAAGAGGTTGTTAAGCTTCCGTTGACAGGCCCCGGCATTGACGAGCCGGCACCGGATGACCCGGCATACGAAGGTTAAGAGAGAAAAGTGTTGGGTAAGGAGGATAGATCAGCATGGTAAAAGAGATAAATGGTATCCGGATTCCGGATTTCGATCTAAGCGGTAAGGTCGCGATCGTGACTGGAGGAACGAAAGGGCTCGGACTGGCGATCACGACAACGCTGGCTGCTTATGGCGTTCGTGTTGTTGTAGCAAGCCGGACAGCGGCAGACTGTGAGCGTGTTACGGCGGATCTGAACGAAAAAGGTTATGAGACCATGCCGGTTCCGACGGATGTTACAAAGCAGGAAAGTATCCAGGCGCTGGTTGATGCAACGATCGCAAAGTACGGGAAACTGGACATCCTTGTTAACAACGCTGGCAGTGCAGTCACGAAAGCTGCATTGGATATCACAGAGGCTGAGTGGGATCATGTGATGGATCTGGATCTGAAAGCCTGTGTCTTCTGCTCTCAGGCTGCGGCAAAACGCATGGTTGAGCAGGGAGAAGGTGGTCGGATCATCAATATCGCTTCTATGGATGGGCTGGTAGGTGCCAAGATGATCTCTAGCTACTGCGCTGCGAAGGGCGGTCTGGTCAATGTGACCAAGGCGCTTGCGCTGGAGTGGGGGAAATATGGCATTACCGTTAACTGCATCTGCCCGGGATATTTCAAGACAGAGATCAATGCTTACATGTTTGAAAATGAAAAATGGGTGAAAGCGATTACAAAGAAAACTGCAACCGGAAGAGTTACAAATCTGGAAGAAATCACATCTGCGATCATTTTCTTGAGCTCTGATTATTCTGGTTCTACGACCGGGACCCATATCCTGATGGACGGTGGCACGACCGCACAGTAGTAGATCAAAAAGAGAAGGCGGTACAAAATGGATACAACATTTAAGAAAAAAACTGATAAGCGGATGTCTTTAAAAGAGGCAGTCAATACATTTGTATTTGACGGCGCATCAGTAGGATTTTCCGGAATGGCCGGCGACCAGGTCGTGGCACCGGCTCATGAGATCATCCGCCAGGGGAAGCAAAAACTGACCCTGGTGGGAGACTCACCATGTGATCCCGGTGATCTGCTGGCAGGCACCGGACAGCTTAAACGCATGGAGATCGCATTCTGCGGATATGCAGTAGCAGGCCTCGGCCCGAACTTCAGACGTGCCTATGAAAAGAAGATTCCGCACGATATCGAAGTCAACGACCATTCTAATTTTGGAATTGGTCTGAGATACATGGCCGGCGCAATGGGTGTTCCGTTTCTTCCTACAAAATCCTTTCTGGCCTCCGATTTATTGACATATAACAAAGACATTAAAGTGATCGAAGACCCGTTTGGTTCAGGCCCTGTTGCGCTGGTCCCCCCCCTATGCCCCGATGTGGCATTCATCCATGTCAGCAGAGCGGACCGTCATGGCAACGCACAGATCTTTGGTTTCAGTGCAAATGCAGAAAACCTGGCACGCTGCGCAAAGCATACCGTAATCACCTGCGAACATCTCGTTTCGACTGAAGAGATCTGTGAAACGCCGAATCTGACGATCATCCCGCAGTATGCGGTGGACGCAGTGGTAGAGGTGCCATATGGAAGTCATCCGTGGAATTACGCGTATGAATATCAGTACGATATGCCGTTCCATATGGATATGCAGAAAGCATTCAAGACGAGAGAAGGTTTTTTGGAGTGGCTGGATGAGTGGATCTATGGTGTGGACGACTGGGAAGGGTATCTTAGAAAAGTCGGATATGAAAGATTGCATAAGCTGTCGATGATCGAACGAAAGTTCCAGAAGACATATTATTAGGAGGAGAGAAACATGGCTGAATGGACATTATCAGATCTGATGATCGTTGCCTCCGCAAGAGAGATCAAAGACGGGGATGTGATCTTTGCAGGTGTCGGAAGGCCGGTCTTAAGTGCCTTGCTTGCAAAGCTGACATTCGCTCCGAATGCGGTGATCTGTACGGAGTCAGGGTCGATTGGACCGCTTCCTGCCCGTCTGATGCTGGGCATCGGAGACAATGCAAGTGTAGAGAACAGTTTTTGCTGCACGTCACTTTGGCGGCTGTTCGCAGACCAGCAGCGCGGATATATTGATATCGGCATGGTCGGGGGCGCACAGGTAGACCGTTTTGGCAACCTGAATTCAACAGAGATTTTTGGTGAAGACGGAGATTATTATCACCCCAAAATCCGATTCACCGGTTCAGGCGGGGCCAATGATATCGCAAACTGTGCGCTTCGGACTGTGATTTCCATGCCGATGCAGCCGGGCAAGTTTGTAAACAGGATCGATTACTGTACTTCACCGGGCTGGCTTACAGGCGGCGACTCACGAAAAGAGGCCGGTCTTGAACGGGGAGGCCCGGCGGCAGTGATCACCGACAAATGCATTTTCCGGTTTGAAGACGGTACGCATGAAATGGTGCTCTCAAGCCTGCATCCGGGTGTTACCGAAGAAGAGATCCGTGAGATGATTCCGTGGGATTTAAAGATTGCACCGGATCTTTGTGAGACAGCGGTGCCGACAGAAGAGGAGTGCGCACTGATCAAAGAGCTGGATCCGTACCAGTACTATACCGGCGGCGGACTGAAGGAGATGACATTTGACAGCTACATGGAAATGCTTGAAACGTTTTACGAGAAAAAGCTTGCAAATAGTAGTTTTTAAAAGGAAGGAAAGAAAATGGGATATTTTTTAACGGAAGATGGTAAAGAACTGGTTAAAGATCTGAAGAGATTCTGTGAAAACGAAATGCGGACACAGGTTTATGATGCTGAGAAGTTAAGCTACTCCGATCCGGAAGCAGCGGATGAGATCATCAAGGGGATCTTGGGCGGACTGCATGAGATGGGAATGACTACTCTGGCGATTCCGGAGGAATATGACGGCCCGGGCCTTAACAGGATCGACCGCGCAGCATTAGTAGAAGAAATCTCAAAGTATGATGCAGGTGTCGGAATCACGCTGATGGCAAATGAACTGGCATTAGACTCGCTGGAAGTAGCAGGAAGCAAAGAGCAGAAAGAGCACTGCTATGACGTTATCTTAAATGGCGGTTACGGATGCTTCTGCCTGACAGAACCGAATGCCGGATGTGATGTTTCCAATGCTTCTACGACAGCAGTCAAAGACGGGGATGAGTATGTGATCAATGGCACAAAATGCTTTATCACAAACGGACCGATCGCAGACTTCTTCGTCGTATATGCGATCACGAACAAAGATGTTCCGGCAGCTAAGGGTGGATATACAGCATTCCTGATCGATAAAGGAACACCGGGTCTATCCATTGGCTCTGTAGAAGACAAGATGGGTATCCGTCACAGCCATACCAGCGAAGTCGTCTTCGATGATGTACGTGTTCCGGAAAGTGCTATCCTGGGTGAAGTAGGAAAAGGATTCCAGATCGCTATGAAGACACTCGATATCGCGCGTGTATGGTGTGGCATCGTAGCACTCGGCATTGCACAGCGTGCGATCGATGAATCTGTTGAATATACGAAACAGCGTATTCAGTTCGGCAAGCCTCTGGCAAAGAACGAGGTGATCCAGTTTAAGATCGCTGATATGCAGATGGCAGTAGAAGGCGCCCGTCAGATGTGTGTATACGCACTGAATCTGATGGATCGTGAGGAACCGTTCTCCGTTGTTGCAGCACAGGCAAAATGCATGGCAGGTGATGCTGCTATGGCAAATGCGATCGAAGCTGTCCAGATCCATGGCGGTTATGGCTACAGCAGAGAATATCCGGTTGAGAAGCTGATGCGTGACGCTAAGATCTACCAGATTTTTGAAGGAACCAACGAGATCCAGCGTCTGGTAATCGGCAAGACCACGATCGGCAGATAATTCCGATATCGAAAACCTTCCGAAAAATACAGTGAGGTTTCATAACAGGAGGATAAGACTATGATGACAGGACAGGAATACAAGGACAGTTTACGGAAGCGTAATATAAAGGTTTATTTTAAAGGCGAACTGCTCGATCCGGAGACATTGATCGACAATCCGTATATCAAAGGACATGTGAACTCTGCAGCGATGACCTATGATCTGGCTATGGATCCAAAGTATGAGGATCTGATGACTGTAAAATCTCATCTGACAGGAGAGAAGATCAACCGGTTTACACATATTCATCAAAGTACTGAAGACCTGATCAAAAAGGTTAAGATGCTGCGGATGATTTCACAGAATACCGGTACCTGTTACCAGCGCTGTGTAGGCTTTGATGCTGCTAACGCACTTTATAGTACAACGTATGAGATGGATCAGAAGTTTGGTACAAACTATCATGAGAGATTTGTTAACTACCTGAAACGGTGGCAGAAAGAAGACCTTATGGTAGCAGGTGCGATGACAGATCCGAAGGGCGACCGCAGCAAAAAGCCACATGAGCAGGCGGATCCTGACATGTATGTACATGTTGTAAAGAAGGATGACAAAGGTATTGTAGTCCGTGGTGCGAAAATGCATATGACCGGTATGGTCAATTCCCATGAGATGATTATCATGCCGACAACAGGTATGGGCGAAGATGATGCGGATTATGCAGTTTGCTGTGCGATCCCGGTTGATGCTCCCGGCGTGATCCATATCTTTGGACGTCAGACCAATGACGACAGAAAGACAGAAGGCGAGATCGATCAGGGCAACGCAAAATTCGGCGTGGTCGGCGGAGAATCCCTGACTGTTTTAGAAGATGTATTTGTTCCATGGGAAAACGTGTTCATGTGTGGAGAGTATCAATTCTCCGGAATGCTGGTAGAGCGCTTTGCGTGCTATCACAGACAAAACTATGGCGGATGCAAGGGCGGCGTATCAGATATCGTAACAGGCTGTGCGGCTTGTATCGCGGATATGAGCGGATATGGAAAAGCGACCCATATCAAAGATAAACTTAACCAGATGATGCATCTGACAGAGACACTGTACTGCTGTGCGATTGCATGCTCTGCAGAAGGTCGTCCGACCGCAGCAGGAAACTATTATGTAGATCCTTTGCTTGCTAATGTTGACAAGCACAATGTAACATCGATGATCTATGAAATCGACCGTCTTGCACAGGATGTGGGCGGCGGCATCCTGGCTACTTTGCCATCAGAAGCAGATTTGAGAAATCCGGAAGTTGGTCATTACGTTGAAAAATATGCACGCGGTGTAGCTGAGGTGCCAACAGAAGACCGTATGCGCATGATCCGTTTGCTGGAGAATATGACAGGCGGTGTTGCCTTAGTAGAATCCATGCATGGAGCAGGATCTCCGCAGGCACAGAAGGTCATGTATGCGAAGCTTTCCGGCCTCGCGAATAAGAAGGTCGCAGCAATGAAGATCGCCGGTGTAGATCCGGAGAAATATGCGAAATAAGAAAATAGGCATAAAATTCTGTGGTCATTGTTCCCCTCGCAGAGATATGCAGAAGCTGTCAGTACAGCTAAAAGAGGAAGCAGGGTGTATTACATTCGTTCATTATTCTGAGGATCAGGATGTAGATGCCCTGCTGATTCTAAATGCGTGTGAAGTGGCGTGTGCCAAATGTCCTGATTATTTCGGGCCGGTGATTATCGTCACACCGGAAACAGTAGATCACTGGCCGGTAGAAAGAGGGTTTCTGGCAAAGGCTATTTTGAAGAGACTGACATAGATGGGACCGCTTTTTGGAAAGCAGATATAAAAGGGGTAGAAGAATCATGAAGAAATTGGACGGAAAAGTGGCTATCATCACAGGTTGCAGTAAAGGATTGGGAAAGTATATTGCTCTCAGATATGCACAGGAAGGTGCCCGGTTGGCAATTTGTGCCCGTTCATTTAATAAATTGGAACAAACGGCAAAGCTGTGTGAGGAGGCAGGCGCTGAAGTTTTATATAAGGCAGTTGATCTGGCACAATATGAGGAATTGGAATCGTTCGTCCAGGATGTGATCACGCGCTTTGGAACGATAGACATTCTCGTTAACAATGCAGTGTCCACGCAACCACCCCATTCTTTTATGGATCACACGATGGAGGAACTCGATTCCGTTCTTTCCAGCAGCTTTTATCCGACATGGCATTTGATGCGGCTTTGCTTTCCATATCTGAAAGACAAGTCCTCCTCTATTATTAACTTTGGTTCTGGAGTCGGACTCAGAGGCATGGACGGCTATGCTGCATATGCGTCCAGCAAAGAGGCAATCCGCGGGCTTTCGAGAGTAGCAGCAAGAGAGTGGGGCCAATATGGAATCCGCGTGAACGTTTTGTGCCCAGCGGCCATGACGGATCATGTGAAAGAAACCCTGCCTGGTCTTGACGAAAAAACCAGAGCATATGTTATTGCCAGTCTCAGCAACGGTGCGTTGAAGCGGCCGGGAGATCCTTATGAGGATATTTCTCCTGTAGCAGTATTTCTTGCTTCTGATGATAGCAAATGGATTACCGGGAAAACGATTAGCGCTGATGGTGGTGTAGAGATTCATAGCTGATAATGAGAGGTAACACTTATGATCTATCTGGATAATGCAGCCACTTCCTGGCCGAAACCAGAGGGAGTCGCAGAAGCGATGCGAAACGCAGTTACAGATATGGGAGGTAATCCGGGTCGCTCAGGACACAAAATGTCCTTGCAGGCAGGAGGCGTGGTAGAACAGGGAAGATTCCTGCTGGCACAGATGTTTCATGTATCGGATCCGAACCGGATTATTTTTACGATGAATGCAACGGATGCGCTGAACATGGCAATCAGGGGTATTCTCAAGGATGGCGGTCATGTGGTCACCAGTTGTATGGAGCATAATTCTGTTGTCAGGCCTCTGGCATATAAAGCGCAGCATGGGGTAAAAGTAGAAAAGGTTCAAACAGATCCCGAGACAGGGGTTTGTCCGGATACCATTCGAGAGGCTATCTGCAAGGATACGAAACTGGTAGTCATTACCCATGCTTCCAATGTAATCGGTACGCTAAACAATATTGCCGAAATCGCAGAGGTTTGCAGAGAAAAAAAGGTTCCGATTCTGGTGGATGCGTCACAAAGTGCAGGAGTGATCGATATCAATGTGGAAAAAATGGGGATTGATATGCTTGCTTTTCCGGGACACAAAGGATTGCTTGGACCGAGAGGAACGGGCGGACTCTATGTTTCGTCTAATGTGGACCTGGCACCATTTCGCGCGGGGGGGACGGGAGTGCGTTCGGAGGAAATATTGATGCCTGATGAGATGCCATGGCACTTGGAAGCAGGAACGCAGAATGTACCCGGAATCGCAGGACTTTCCGCAGGGCTTTCGTATATTCTGCAGACAGGAATCGATGTGATCCGGCAGCATGAAATGCATTGCATCAGACTGCTTTTAGAAGGATTGGCAGCTATTCCGGGGATTATCATTTACGGACCGCAGGATACGGATAATCGTGCGGCGGTTCTATCTTTTAATGTAGCAGGACTTGACAGTTCTGATATGGCGATGATCTTGGATACATCCTTTGACATTGCAGTCAGGGCAGGCCTGCATTGCGCTCCTGATACACATAAGATGTTGGGGACTTTTGCGCAAGGCGGTACCGTCAGAGTAAGCCCGGGTTGTTTTACAACAGAAGAAGAAATAGAACAGTTGATTGAGGCGGTGGGAGAGATTGCAGCCAGTCTGAGGTAGTTGTTTACTATCTGGAGCATATCCTGCAAGACAGAATCTATAGGAATCGATAGAATTAACGGAGGAATCCAATATGTATGGCAATGAACAGATGCAATATCGTATGCAGATAGAGTGGAACGAGAAAACGACGGAATGGTTCCGCAGAGCTTCTGCGTTTACAGGATTTCACCGGAACCTGTCAGAGATCTTGTTGAGACATCTGGATGGGAGCAGGACCATCTGTGACCTGGGATGCGGGGCAGGGATGATAGATTTTCATCTGGCAGAGCATATGGAAGAAATTGCATGTGTGGATTGTGTACCGGAAGTGATCAATCTGCTGAATCGGGAGATTCATGAGAAATCTATTCATAATATGAAGGCATACTGTGCAGACATTGATCAATACAGTGGCCTGTGGGACAGCTGCATCATGCTTTTTGTGGGAACTGCGACAAAAAACATCGGAAAATATCTCGGATTGTGCAAAGAAAAGCTACTGGTGGTGGATCGCGGCGGATGCAGGGAGAGCTTGACAGCCGGCGAAAAAGCAAGAGCATATCATTCTCTGCTGCCGATGATCAATGATTTTCTGGGATCCGGGATCCGTTGCAGCATGACAACGCATACACTGGAATATGGACAGCCATTGAGCAGCTTGGAGGAGGCATATGAATACGTAACTTTTTATCGTAAAAATCCCATCAATATGACGGTGACAGATTATATCCGGGAGAACCTGGTCAAGACTGATCATATAGAATATCCGTATTATCTACCCTACCAAAAAAATTTTGGAGTGGTTGAGATACGAAAAGACGAAAATCTTCATTTACTGTCATAAAAGAAGACCTGATGTGGTTCACATGGAGAGCCGACCAACTGCACTTCTTATGATTATCACGGAGACAAAGTGCAGTAGCACTATGGAGAAAAAGGGAGGTAAATAATATGGGAAAAATGGAAGGAAAAGTTGCAGTAATCACAGGATGCAGCATAGGACTTGGTAAACAGATTGCAAAGCGTTTTGTTGCGGAAGGTGCAAAAATTTCTATCTGCGCAAGGAATGAAACAAGACTTGAAGAGACAGCAAAGGAATGTAAGGCACTTGGAGGAGAAGTGTTTTACAGGAAGACAGACCTTTGTGTAAAAGAAGACATGGAGCAGTTCGTTAGCGAGACAGTAGATCATTTCGGGACGATCGACATCTTGGTAAACAATGCGATCAGTATCTGTCCACCGCATCCTTTTCTTGAGCATACCGAGGAAGAACTGCTGCTTACCATGCAGAGCGGTTTCCTTGCTACCTGGCGGATGATGCTTCTGTGCTTCCCTTATCTTAAGGACAAGAATTCATCAATTATCAATTTTGGATCGACTGGTGGAGAAACCGGTATGGAAGGGTTTGCCGCTTATGCAGCAGCGAAGGAATCTATAAGAGCTATTTCACGCGTAGCAGCTCGTGAATGGGGAAAATATGGTATACGTGTAAACACATGCAGCCCTGCGGGCTTTACCGATCATGTAGCAGCTGACCTGGATTATCTCTCGGACGAAATGAAAGCATATATCATGGAGGGCTTCAAGAATAATCCTATGCAGCGTATCGGTGATCCGTATGACGATATTACACCTGCGGTTGTATTTCTTGCAAGTGATGACAGCCGCTGGGTGACCGGCCAAAATCTGAATGTGGAGGGCGGAGGAAATATCCATTCCTGATGATACAGTTGTGAAATGCGAAGCGTCAAAAGACATTGGCACATTACGTCACAGACCAATATATTCGGAATAGATAGACTTTGCCTGCCCTTCATTGATTGCATTACTGATCATGGCTCTACCGTCTTTAAACAGTTGGAACGTAGCCTCTTTTGAGCTGAATTTCAGGGAAAAAGCATTGATTGTCACTGTTCCCAGAGGTGACAGTTTTTCTGCAAGTATTTCAAAGTTCGGTGTGATGTTCCCTTCGGGTATAATCTGCCAGGCATTCTTCCCGCAAAGGTTAATGGATTTGGTGCCGGTTGCATGGTCCAGATATTGATAATGGTGTTTACTACAGATCGGACAGTCTGGATTTTTTTCAATCGGGAGAGATTGAAATTCATTGTCCCAGATTTCAAAAAAGAGAAGGTTTTTTCGGATATTTGTGGATCCAGTCAGGATTTTAATAACTTCGGTAGCCTGAATAGAAGCAACGATTGCTGTCAGTGTGTTCAGAACACCAACACTGCTGCAGGACCGGCCGGATGCGGCAGTTGGGGTTGTATGTGTGTGACCAAGTAGGCAGGAGAGACAGGGCCCTTCCGGAATAAAATTCGCTGTCATTCCTTCTGATTCAACAGCTCCACCGTAGACCCATGGAATCTGATGCTCTACGCAATATTCATTGATCAAATAACGGGTTTCCATATTATCCGTGGCATCAACAATCAGGTCCATTCCTTGAAAGAGCGTTGAAATATTGGATGCGTTCAGATCCGAGAAAACGGGTACGATATGGATTTCGGAGTTCGCGGCTAAGAGGTGGTCAGCTGCGGCAGAAACTTTGGGAACAGATTCGCGGGCATCTGCTTCTGTATATAGAACCTGACGCTGCAAATTACTTAATTCTACAAGATCACGATCTATTATGACAAGATGGCCAATACCGGCCCGGGCCAGTTCATTTGCACTTACACATCCCAGAGCTCCCATGCCGACAATAGCAACATGGGAATTCAGCAACTTTTCTTGTCCGTTCTTTCTTAGATTTTTGTAACACGTTTGTCTGGAATAACGTTCAAGGGACATAAATAATCCTTTCCCCCCTTATAAAAGATGGGGTTAGTACAGGTGATGGTCATCTGATTATACCACATTTGTGGATCTTTTATGTATTTATAGAAATTTCAGGACTGGAACTGAATAACGAATAAATATACAGCAGGGCAGATCGCGTGATCTGCCCTGAATTGAGGTATTCGATTTCTATACGATTTTGAATTGAGGAGCTAGATCCCGCTGTTTATGTACCTTTTGGGGACTTGATAAGATTCGAATCCCCGATTCCTCACTGTCATGATGTCGTCAGAACTCAGCATTTATGCGGGTTCTGGCGATTTTCTTTAGTATCCGAAGCAGAAATTTGGGGAGACAGAAGAACCGTCCATCTTGTGTGCGGTTGCATCTCGTGC
>JAEIGA010001647.1_pt1 | contig 35132 bp, 32 predicted proteins | sample 9270691 | NCBI WGS metagenome assembly JAEIGA01 (sample SAMN17057246, study PRJNA624740) | gut metagenome | biome: biome; isolation source: fecal sample | host: Bos grunniens | place: China: Xizang | collected 2019
ATATTTTTTCAATTTCACTTGCACATTTCAACAAAAAGCCCTACCTTTGCAGCGCAATTAAGGATGGTTCCGTAGCTCAGCTGGATAGAGCAACGCCCTTCTAAGGCGTGGGTCAAGCGTTCGAATCGCTTCGGAATCACTTTGAGATAAGGAGTTAGTAAATGCTAACTCCTTTTTTTTATTAGCTTTAAACGGAATCCCAATATTCCCAGAACACAGATTTAGGCAAAAAAACAGAGCCTTATGGCTCTGTTTCTTTATTATATCATTCTATAGTCACGACATTTTGGCTCTCAAGTTGAAGCAGCAATTCTTTAATATCCGCTAAAGCTACATCATATTCTACATCATAACGTTTTATAAGACATTCCGTCAAATAATCCACAGACACAGACGAAGAATGCTTCTGCAATTCCATAATGATAAAAGCCGACGTATCATTCAGAATGACCAATTTCGAAAAATTGATTTGTTCACCATTGCCTATCAACACTTTTTCATTGGCAATAGTCACTATCAAAAAATCTTTTTTTATGGATACTTGCATGCTTTAATACTGTTCGCAAATGACTTTTGCATCTTCCGACGGGAAATAATACATACCATTTGCTGTTCTGGAAACCGAAGATTGCGCATAACTATCCCAAGCTTTTTTAAACCACTGAATACTCATGAACAATCCAAAAGTATAAAACTTATTATTTATTGGATGACTATAGTGATCCAAATCAATTTCTGTATAAAGTGCATTCTCATTACTTGCCAACCAATCTGCACCAGGTTCTCCATCACCTTCCCAATGCTTAATTAGCACATAGATATTCATTTCTTCACCCGTTGTCGGTACTAATAACTGATCACCATTAGAAGTATAATATCCATAACATTTGACAGAATAGTCATCTATCGACGATTTTTTATAAAAGAATGGTACAAAATAATCAGCACCTATATTCCCTGTTGAATAATAACCGCTAGCATCCTCATCAACTGATGTCATTGTACCTAAATCATATACATCTGTAAGAGCAGAGCCACCTATATAAAGTTTGATGTACCAAGTCGAAAGAGGGGATCCCATAATCGTTTCAAACTCTCCAGGTTCCAAAGTTATTTCTTCATCATTATCAGTAGCTTTATCATATTCATCACCATCATAAAAAAGAGTAAATACATTAAAGCCTGCACATGCACGCCCCATTATCAATGATTCTATATCACCTGCTAATTGGTCAATAGAAAAGTTTTCTACACTACGATACACTTCTATATTTACATCTTTGTTTCTTTGATAGAAAGTATAACCCTCTCTATTTTCAGTAACCGGCAGTTCCCATATAGCTTCTTCAATAGACGAAAAATATAATTTTGATCCCGCAGGAATATCAAGTGAGGTTGATGCTGGTGTACCATCTTCTAATAAAGGAGTAATTCGGGCACTGCCATCTTCAAACTTTTCCAAATAATAGCTGAAACATTTACATACTTCAGAAGAACATATCTTATTATAAAGAGGAATTTTTACCGCAGCATCACTTCCTACAATATGTAGATAAATCACGTCGGGATCATAAACTAAATCAAAGTCATTATATTTAGAACTAATCCCTCGAGATTGACTTACATCTGTAGGTTCATCCTTTACGGTATGAACAATCATTTCTATCGCTTTGGCAAAAGGTTGTGATGTACCATCCTTCTCCGTATCCTTTGTACAAGACACGAACAATAATATACAACACAAATAACAAAAAATAAATGACAAATACTTTTTCATTCTATTTTTAATTATAAAAGATTATTTGGAACCAGTCCAATGCCAATCACCTGTAACATCATTTCTTTGTTCGTAATAATTCACTTTGGATTCTTTTATTACTTTAATACATGTATTAAAACTATTCGTAATAACATTATTACAGATAGACTCATTATAATCACATTCCACGACTCTAATGGTCGGCTTATTATATTCTAATTTCATTTCTTCCATATGTCTTTTTCTATTATTTATTGATCACATAGTGAATTCTCACCTTCACACAACGGCTCAACTTCGGAGTAAGTCCCAATACACTTTCATCCTTCACCTTGATAATCGGATTCACCAAGGCATTGAGAGAATAGGCATTATTCGGAATATTCTTCAGCTTTTCGTTGCCTTTCAGCCAATTGATTACAGTCATTGCACGGTTGTATGCCAAATTCTTGTTACGCTCCAAGCCCACATTTTCGGCATCCTCGCCGATAAAGTTGTCCTGGCTGGTCGCATATCCTTCCGCCACTACATAAAGCACATTGCCTTTCGCAAAGATTTCCTGGATCTTCTGGACAGCCGCATCGTCCGAAACCTGCGCTACATGACCTTCTCTGTTTTCTATCGCTCCATATACATCCGCAAAGCTGAACAATTCAGCATCCGCATCCGGACTCATATTCTTACGGACAATGTCCATACCGCCACGGGCATTCAAGGAATAAGACTGATTATCCTTGTAATTTTCCAGCTTCAACAAGCGCTGGCTGGCAGTAGCATGGTCCACACGATAGTTCCACACATTGGCACCATGATAAATCGGCGCATAGTAATAGCCGTTCTTTTCCTTGAACTTCTGCATGCTGTCCGCATCCATATTCAATGAAATCGGTGTGTCCGACATTTCGTAACCACTACCCATCACCGCATCCTCGTCTACAGCGATATCCGATGTGCGCAAGCGGGCCAGCGATTGGTTCATATTCAAGTGCTTAGCCACCGCATCTGCCTGATCAAACTTGGTCTGGGTATGGAAACCCGATGCCAAATAATCGATGGCATTGACTGGAGCATCCACCATCGTCGGCGCATCGTTACGTCCGGAGTAGTTGTTCGGGAAGAACACATAGAACACCATGGTACCGTATTCCGGACAATCGTTCTTCTGTTCTGGCATAAGGATGGTTTGGTTGATATTATAAATAGGAGCCCCTCCTGGCAAACATCTGTCCCAATGACGCTTCTTAATGTAGTAGGTAAAACCGATGGAGAAACCGGTATTGATATCCCACCAAGTACTATTTTCCCCATTTTCCTTCAATACAATACCATCGAAATTGGTTTGGCAGAACATCCCCTGTGCCTTCAAGTCCAAGGAGAATTTCTTTTCCTTATCGAAGAACCGGCTGTATTGCAATTCCAGGTGTCCGCTCCATTCGTTGCGTTGGGCCTTAATCTTTCGTTGGTGCACAGTACCGATACCGGCCGAAAAAATAAACTGGTTCATCAGCTCATCCGAAATCTTGCCTTCGTAACCCCGGAACAGACGAGACAAGTTGAACATGGCACTAATATTGAAGTTCGACCAGACCATCTTGTTCTTCCAGTAAGGAGTACCATCCTCTGTATGCAGGGGTTCTCCGTAGGTAAACCAATTTTCCTGCTTACTGAACCCTTTGGAGTCCGACATGCCGAACTGCACTTTGGTACCGATACCCGGTGTAAACCACTTACCGAAACCGATGCTGAAATTCGGAGATATTTTTTCCGAGACACTTCCCAACGACCCGAAATCACCGAAAAATGCATGTGCGCCCACATTTCCAAGCACGAACCAATTGTCCCAGAAACGGTTGGTCACCACGCGGTAGCGGTCATCGGTAGGTTGCGGTTGGGAGAAACTCTCACAAGTTTCGCATTGTACCGTATCATTTTTCACTATCTCTTGCGCCTGCACACCGCTGAGGGAGCAACAGACCCACAAGAGAATTCCTATCAACTGTTTTTTCATCATATATTTTATCTTATTTTGTTACATTTTAACATTCCGACCCTAAAAAGCCGAAAATGGGATAAATTTATAAAAAATCAACAAACGCACCAAAAACTATCCCCCAAAAAATCAATAAAACGTTAATGTGCATGGCTGTCATTCCCAAAACATAAGGTTATGGTTTTGAAAATGATGCGCAAATCCAGGAAGAAACTCCAATGGTCAATGTACCACAAGTCGAATTTCACCCGGTTCTGTATATCCTCCACCTTCCTGATTTCTCCCCGATAGCTATTCACCTGACTCCATCCGGTCACACCGGGTTTTACCTGATGGCGCAACATGTATCCATCTACCAGTTCGGTAAACTCATCGGTATGCTTCAGCATGTGCGGACGGGGTCCCACAATACTCATATCCCCCATCAGTACATTGATGAACTGAGGAGTCTCATCCAGACTGGTCTTCCGCATGATATATCCCCAGCGGGTCACTCTATCATCCCCCTTGGTAGCTTGCCGTTTCTCCGAATCAGGATTTTGCCGCATCGACCGGAACTTGTAGCACTTGAATGTCTTCCCGTTCAGTCCCGTTCGCTTTTGCACGAAAAACAGTTTTCCGGGCATCGTACATTCCGTCAGAATAAATACGAGCAACAAGACGAATGGAAACACCAGACACAAGAAACAAAGTGAAAACACAATGTCGAATCCACGCTTAAGAATCTGGTTCCACTTGTCATCCAGTAGATTCTTTGATGGTAAATCAGTGTGCATTTTCATTGACATAGTAAATTAAACTTTAACTATTAATTTTATAACTTCATTTATACAAAATAATATTTTTCAAGCGTTTGAGAACCTTGGAAAACAAGAAGCAACAAGCCTCACTGGGCATGATGCGATAAATAGAAAAACATCGTTTAGTCCAAAAGACCGCATTACTGGCCATCCGGGATACCGAACGGCTCTTACTGCCCGCTACCCTCTCCTGTTCTATTTTCGAGTGATACCCCTCCTGCAAGATGGCCCGGTTCAGTCGCTCCCATCCTTTCCCGGCGGTAACTGGAGCCAGCGGATAATCCTCCACACCGCCCAAGTAGCAAGCGATAAAGCCGAAGAGCAATCGGCTGAACCGTTCCGCATGCAGCCTGTGCAGCAGAGAAGCCACCTTTTCCAGATCCAAGGAAGCCCGGCTCAACATAACAGCCACATCACAAATCTGCTTCAAGCCTACCCCATACGTCAGGATATGCCGCTGGATATGCAGGATAAGACAGACGAAATACAGTTCCCTGTCACCCGGCTGGGCACTCCGGCAGATTTGAAGCAAACGCCGATGCGTCAATGGGTTATACAAGCACTCCCAATGCCGATGGAACTCCACCAGCAAACCATTCTTCTCTTCCAGAACAATCTCGTCCTCCTGGCTCCGATAAAAGGTACCCCCTTCCTGCTCCAAGAAGGCTTCCAGCCTGTTCCATCCATCGGTGATCACGATATCCACATCCCCATGGCTCCGATGCCACGGCTCCGGATACCAGGAAGCCACCGACGAACCCTTGAAGACCATAGCCGGGATACTAGCTTGGGCCAACTTCTCTATCCACGTTTCTCCCCGCTGAGCGATATAGCGGTTTGCCCGCTCCAAAAAGAAAAGATGCGCCACCCACGAGTCCCACAACACCTGATCGGGACGCTGGGTATCCTGTGCCACCCCGTCTATCAACATACCCGTTACCGCCTGACGGTGCGCCATGCGGAACAGTTCCTCCCATTCCTCTGTTGAGAGAGGTTTACCAGGGTATGCTTCCCCCTTCTTCCACAATCCCATCCGGATATAGCGGAAGAAGAGACACTGTCTTTCACTTGCTATCAAAATGACGTTTCAGTTTGGCTTTGACAAATTGGGGCACCTTCCAGCCCATTTTTAAGATTTTTTCCGGCACTCCCCAGAAACCGTTCTTACGATACAGGTCCACATCCTCTTTCCACATGGCTTTCCGCTTCTGGCTATCCGTAGAGAGTCCTCCCATACGCATCCGGAGGACATATTTACCCAGATACTCTACCTGCAGATCCGCCCTATACAGATAGCGCACCAAGAAGTCAGAGTCGGCAGCTATTTTATACTTCTCGTTGTACAAGCCATATCGTTCGATGGCACTTCGTTTGATGTAGACTGTGGGATGCAAAGGAAGCCATCCCAGTCTCACCTTCCATCGGCGGTAGTTCCCGCTGCGCCAGTCTCGGATCACTTTTTCCGTTTCATGGGCATCCACAAACAAGCCATCCCCATACACCATGTCGGCCGCTGTCTGTTTGAAGCGTTCCACAATTTCGGAGATGATATGAGGATGAATCAGGAAATCATCTGAATGAAGCAATCCGATGATTTCCCCCGTAGCCATCTTTATCCCCTTGTTGATAGCCTCGTACATCCCGCCATCCCGTTCAGAGACGACCTTGCTGATTTTTGAGCCATAGGAACGGATTACCTTCAACGAATGGTCCGTACTGGCTCCATCTACCACAATATACTCTATATCGGGATAATCCTGACCAATTACACTTTCAATGGCCTGTGCAATGGTCTTCTCCCGGTTATAACAGGTAGTGATGATAGAAACTTTCATTTTATCGATAGTTCTTGATTAGATACTTCTTGATTCGCTCATTATCGTATCCGAATCTCTTTTTCAGTTCATAAATCTTACAATCCACCAGCATTCTATACCAAAATCCTTGCATGAAATGCCAGATAAAGCCACTTTTTCCATCCAAGAATCCGGCTTTCAGAATGTATCGGATAAAGAAATTGATAAAAGGACGGACAAACAAGGGAGTCTTTGCATATTTCATTTTCAGCCAACGCTTTCGTTCCGTATCTGTTCCAAAAAACTTGGGCTGAACTTCTTCCTTTTGGTCTTTCAAATTATACTCCATTAATAGCGTATTGACCGCCTCACGCGTAGCATAATTCACATGCTTATGACTCCACCAAGTCAGGTCGTTCAAGTTATCATCCGTTTGATCACCATCAATGGAAATCGTATTCCCCGAAAAGATAACTAGATGCTCATCCATCCATGTATCTTCACAAGCGCCAAAGCCCTTACGGATGATTTTGATATGCTGTACCGGATACCAGCCTCCGTGCAACAACGGCTGCCCCATAAAGACAATCTTCTTGTTCACATAGATACCATTCACATCCTCCGCTAAATTTTTCAAAGCCTGTAATGCATTGGATGCCAACAATGGTTCAATATATTCATCCGCATCCAGACGCCAAATCCAATTGGCTCGAATATTACAATTTTCAAATGCCCAATTGATTTGTCTAGCATAATTCTCGAACTTATGCTGATAGACTATGGCACCTATACTTTGCGCAATAGCACAAGTATTATCCGTACTGAAAGAGTCAACCACGATTATCTCATCCGATACCGCTTGTGCGGAACGGATACACCTTTCGATATGCATCTCCTCATTGAATGTGAGAATGACTACTGCTATAGAATTTTTCATCTTTAATAGTTCTTTTTTTAATAAATCGGGCCGGATTTCCACCCACTACCGTCCAAGGCTCCACATCCTTGAAAACACAAGCTCTTGCTCCTACTACCGCTCCCTCACCTATCGACACTCCGGGACCAACGAAAGCTTCGGCTGCCACCCATGCTCTATTTTCAATAACGATAGGCTTTTCTATCTGTGGATGCGATGCTAAAGAAATATCATGCGATGCTGTACAGAGATATGTTCGTTGGGATATAGTAACCTGTTTACCAATCACTATTGGAGCCGCATTGTAACAATCCACACCAGGACCGATACATGCATAGTCCTTCATGACCAAATTCCAAGGCATAAAAACTGTTGCCGATGCATACACACTAGCTGTATCCGATATTTTAGCTCCAAACATTCGTAAAAGGAAGCGTTTCCAAGGCATGAACATATTCCGAGGGAAAGGACGAGCCAAAAGCGTCCAGCATAGATTCCAAATGATTCTTCTTATTTTATTCGAAGTAGTATAAGGAGTTACAAATTTATAGGTTTCCATTCTGAATTTAGTTATTCCATAATTGATACCAATCTTGCACGATTGTGTTTACTGAAAATCTTTTCGATGCGATTCTACTATTATGCGACAATACATGCCATTCTGCATTTTCCATCAATTCCTGAACGACCTTGGTAAAATGCGAAACGCTGAATGGTTTTTCGATCAGTGCACCGTTATAACCATCTGTTATCAAATCTTTTGCCGACTCAAAACTATTGTAAACCACAGGAACCACACCATGACTCATCGCTTCAGCAACTACCAATCCAAAACCTTCATATTCCTAGGTCAACAATAAGATGGAAGCTCGTTTATAAACTGATTGGCCAATGTAGTAGACACAATTTCTACTCCACCATAAGAGGGGTATCTCCCCATCAGGAATAGAATGTTCTTGGGTTTCATGATAACATCTTATTTCACTCAATAATCACTGAAAGAATCATAAATCCGAGTCCCCAACACGTTCCAGAATGTCATGAACTCTTCTCGAGTAGCACCTTTGCAACTACCCGCTACCAGACGGCAACAACACTCCATCTTTACCGGAACTTTCTTGGAAAACTTGGCGTAGGTACGGGTACTGACGTGAGAATCTGCACAAAGCTGGGCGACAGACAAACCAGCCATTCTACGCAACAACTGCAACGATTCTACAAATAAACAATAAAAATTAAATTCTTTTTCCACTGCGCATTTTACCTTCATGAGGGTAAAATACACCCTCGTTTACGTTCAGTATTTTTGTAGCGTCAAATTTAAATATACAAATAAAATGAAACTAAACATCTTTTACGGTTACAGCGATTGTAACCCGAAAGATTCTTCAGTGGAAGAAATCTTTCAAATCATCCGCCAGGATGCACGTGTGAAAAACCGTACGGAAAAACACCGCTACTACTTGGAGCACAACCTGGAGAAAGAGGCGCTGATCGAGAAAAGTTCCAATCCCTGCTTTTCGGTAGCTACCTTGTTTGCCAATGGAAAGACACAAAAGCACATCATCGGATGGCCGGGTATCGGAATGGTGGACATAGATCATCGGACTCTTAATCTGGAACCGCTCATCAAGATGGCCAACCAGGATCCTCACACGTTGCTTTCTTACACGACCATCAGCGGACAAGGGCTGCGGATTCTGTTTCAGTACGACTGCAAGAACCGGGACCAACTGAACAACGCAGAGCAGAAAATGCTCTATGAGTATGCGTTCGACTATGTGAACCGCTATTATGGGCAGTTACTTCAGGTAAAAACAGACCCGAAATGCAAGACTTGCTCACAATTGAGCGGGGTGGCACACGACCCGAACGCGTATTTCAATCCTCAGGCACAAACCTTTGTTTTCGACTTCAAACACATTAAGAAAGCCCGTCAGGATCATGCCCGTAACCTCAAGAAACTGAAAAAGGCAGTCCCTGCGGCCCAGAAAATTCTGGAAAAAGAAAACATCGTGTTCGAAGAGGGCAGCCGTAACGAGTATCTCATGCGAATGGCTTATTTACTCAATGCCTATGGTATCCCCCAGCATTATGCCTATGACTGGGCTTTGGAAAATTACCAAGACAAGTTCGACGGGTATATTTATGCCATCTTCGAATCGTGCTACAAGAACACGGATGAGTTCGGAAAACTGAAAATCCCCTCTGCTTCGAATCAGTCGTCCAAGGAGGAAAGCCGCTGGGCTTCTGTCACAGAAATCGAGGAATTCCTCCACTCACAGGCTTCGTTGCGATTCAATGTAATTCGTCGGCAATGCGAAATTTGTTGGAAAGATGATGGTCTGAATGACCATTACCTTCCTATCACGGACCGCGATGAAAACACCTTGTGGTGCCGCATGAAAAAGAACGGGACCGAGGTACGGCTTCAAGACATCCGCAACGTGCTTCAGTCCGAGTATGTACCGGCATTTCATCCATTCGAGGATTATTTCGCTTCGCTGCCCGAGTGGGACGGTGTGGACTACATCGGCCAACTGGCTGGAACCGTACAGGTGAAGGGCGACCAGGAACGCTTCGTGGAGTATTTCCGCAAGTGGTTCGTAGGCATCCTTCCCACGATTTTAGACGATCAGGTGGTGAACCATGAAATCATGGTCTTTATCGGCAAGCAGGGTAACTTCAAGAGTACCTTCTTTTCGTTGCTCCTGCCTCCTGCCCTACAATCGTATTTCCATGTCAAGATGAACAGCAGTCACTTGAACAAGGATGATATGTTGACGCTTTGCGAGAAAGCATTGGTTTGTCTCGAAGAGATCGATGAACTGCGCCCGTCGGAACTGAACCAACTCAAGGCGCTCGTTACGGCCAAGAACATCAGCGAACGGGCGGCATATGCCCGAAACAAGGAGCATCGGCCTCACATCGCTTCGTTCTGCGGTACGGGAAACAATCCTCATTTCCTTTCGGATCCGACGGACAACCGTCGCTGGATCGTGGTAGAAGTGGAAGACATCGTCAATCCATGGCTGCATCCGTTCAACTATACCGGCATCTACAGTCAGGCACTGGCACTGTGGAAAAGCGGCTTCCGCTACTGGTTCAATCAGGACGAAATCCGTTTGCTCAATGAGCAAAACCGAGAATACGAGATACCGAATCTAGAGGAAGAACTTATTTTGACTTACTACCGGAAACCGTTCCCAGGATCCAAAAACATCTTTCTAAAAGTGGCCGAGATTTTGGAACGAGTCAATGCAAACATCCGCCAACCTTTATCGTCAAACCGTTTAGGAATCATGATGTCCAAACTGGGCTTTCCTCTAATTCGACTGAAAGGGATTCGTGGCTATCTAGTGATAGAACGCACACCAGAAGAAATTCAGGCCTCCCGTAAACTGGATGGTATGAATCCGCCGAACGAAGTTGACAGTTAATGACGGCTTTTTACCCGTTTTTAAACTTAATAATAAGTCTATAGATTATAACCTATAATTATACTGGTTTATATATAAAGTTTAGAAACGGGTGTTTTACTGTCAAGTACTGACAAATCTTCGTCTAAGGTTCTCCCAGCGCATCCACAATCAGCCTCACTTGGGCCGGAGTGAAACTTCGGGAAGAATCCGAGAAACCTATGGAACGTAGGTCGTCCATCAAGTTCGGATAGTAGTTGATCCACAACATCAGTTTCTTCCGGGCAGCGGCAGTAGTAATATTCGGGCAATAGAGTTGTGCCAACTCTCCTTTACCATACGTGCGAATTTTCATTTTTTATTTCAAAAATAGGAAATTTCACACTGATAACCAAGCATTTCACTCCTTTTATCGCTCCCTATCGCTCCTCATTTTTACGCTTCACTCCACATGGTTACAGAGGCTGCCTACCGGTCTACGGCGTGTACTATCTTTGTAATACCAAAGGAAGATGATACGTCTTATCGGTGTAAGACCATACGTCTTATCAAGGTAAGACCATACGTCTTCAAGGTATAACATTTAATTATTAACTCTTAATTTTTAATTCTTATGTTAGATTACAGCGTCTCCGGTCGTGTCAATCCGAAAGAAAAAGACACTCCTCCTCGTTTCTATGCCAGCCACCAGACCAATAAGGTCGTATCGCTGGATGAGTTTTCCCGTCACATTGCCTCACACGGTTGTGTATACAAGCGAGCCGACATTGCTGCAGTCCTCACCATGGCCGTAGACTGTCTCCGCGAAATGCTTCTCAACGGTTACAAAGTTGAATTGGGCGACTTGGGCAACTTCTATGTCAGTTTCTCCAGTGAAGGAACACTGACCGCTAAGGAGTTCAACCCTATTCATAACATCAAGTCCGTGAACGTGATTTGGCAGCGCGGCCTCGACTTCCGTAACATGAAGGAAGATGCCGAATTCAACCTGGTAGCCATCCGTGCCGTTCAGAAAAAGGTGATCAAAGCCGTGAAGAATGGCGATACCACTGTCAACTTCATGGAGGAAGAAGAAAACAAAGAAGGTTTAGAAGAATAACTTATAACTCAAACTTATAACTTATGAAGACTTCCATGTGGAGTAAAATCCTAAAAATCACCATAACCGTACTGACCGCCATAGCGGCAGCATTCGGGATCCAAGCCTGTGCCTAATATGAGCAATGCTATTTTGAACAGTTCGCAATACCAGAACTACCGGAAGATAGACTTGATAGTCATTCATTGCAGCGCCACGCGCTGCGACCGGTCGTTCCCGTTGGAAGCCGTCATCGCCTGTCATCGGGCTAGAGGCTTCGCCACCGTAGGGTATCACTATTACATCACCCGTGACGGTACCGTTCATGCAGGTCGTCCCCTCCATCAGGTGGGGGCGCATGCCACAGGGTTCAACCATTCATCCATCGGTATCTGTTACGAAGGGGGGCTGTCTCCCTACGGGGTTCCCGCCGACACCCGTACCCCGGCGCAGAAAGATACGCTATGGAAATTGTTACGCCGCTTGAAAGCGGACTATCCAAACGCCCGCATCACCGGACATCGGGACTTGCCCCGTGTAGCCAAGGAATGTCCTTGTTTTGATGCAAGCATCGAATATGCTGGATTATAAATGAAAATTTGGAATGAGGGGGAGACCTGAATGGTCTTTCCCTTTATTCTTTTACCATTTTATATAATTTCATCATTTCATCAGCCATAGACTGGGTGGAATATTTTTCTTCAATCAATCTACGACCATTGCGTCCCATCGATTCCAATGTCATTTCGTCTAATTGCAAGAATTCTTTCAAGGCATTCACGGTAGGTAGAGTGCCGATTTCCGTATGCCATCCACAATTGTACTTCACCAAATCCGTCCAAGGAGTACCCTTCGTAGTTATGACCGGTGTACCACTAGCCAAAGCCTCGGCAATGGCTATTCCGAAATTTTCGCTGAAGGTAGGCAGTACAAACACATCCGCTTTTCGGAAAAGATTCCATTTCTCTTCTCCATACACCCCTCCTGCAAAAGAAATAATATTTTGTTCTCCAACTTGCAATGTCATTTGATTGAGTGTATCGATATACGCAGCATCTCCTTCTCCGGCTATCACAATTTGGTAACCATCCAGTTCCTTCTTTAATATCGAAGCCGCTTCTATCAGAAAATTGATTCCCTTTTTCTCATGGATACGCGAAAGATACAGGATAGTCTTTGTTTGTTTCCACGAGTTCTTCACAATGATGCTATCTACATTAACTGCATTAGGGATTACCTTTATCTTATCGTTATAACCAAGCTGAAGCAGATTTTCTTTTTCACTTTCAGCAGTAGCATGGATATAGTCAGCCTTGCAGATAGCCTTTTTTTGATAGAGTATCAATGCTGGTAGCTTCTTTATCCAATAATTACGCTTCATAATCCAGGGTTCCAGCATACCATGAGGGGTAAGGATAACCTTATACCCTTTTGCTTGCGACCATTTTTGTACCCAAGCACATTGTGGATCCCAACAACCATGTACATGAACGATATCCGGCTGTACTTCATTAAGTAATGCCATCCATTCATGTTTCATTGCGCCCCATATATTCTTATGGACAAAACGAACAAGGCAATGCTCCATTACCACAGGATGCTGGCTTTCATGTGTCACCACATGAAGTTCCGCTTGCTGGCCTAACTTTTCGGCCAACAAGCGTACGTATTCAGTTGTTCCACCGCAGGAGCGGTCTATACAGGGTATATAATGAATGGTTTTCATCATTGATAATTCTTAATTCATCTATCATTTATCTTCCACCTACACAAACAGAATATGAACGTGGAGCGTATTTTCTAAAAAAGTACCCTACTATTATAAATGCAAAAGCAAATATCCAAGGAGAAACCATATAGTTTATCGCAAAACCTAAAGATGTTCTTCCTAATATAAAAATCAACAACTTACGAACTATATTCAATGTCGGTTCATGAAACAAATAGATAAAGAAAGTAAAAGAACAAGCTATTGACATATAGTGATGATTCTTAAGGCAAAATGATTTGTTCACTAAAAAATCGTATACAGACCATATTGCTATAACACCAACAAATGTTATTGGAATCTGCAAATATGTAAAGCATTCGTTGGAAGAAAGCAATGCAATTACCGAAATTACAATGTATATCATTGGCCAAAACCATGAGCGAATTTTCTCAATACTATTTAAGAAAGCATCACCTGCAATAAACCAAAAGAAAGATGAAAATGACACAACAGGCATGTGAATATAAGATAATAAGAAGAAAATCAAACAAACCCACCCACTTTTCAAGTATTTTCTTAAATAGAACAACACAGGACTACACGCAACAATAATTATTAAGTCACGCAAAAACCAAAGATGAAAAGCCAAAGGTGAAGAACCGCCATCTTTTACAAGAAACAAACTTTTCAACACATTCCCTATTGGTTTTTGGAACTCTATTATAAAATCACTTCCATTTGACATTTTAGCAGCAAATGGAATCTGTTCTATCAAAAGTAAAAACAAAGGGAAAAATAGAGCTGCAATAATATATGGAACCAACAGAGTCTTAACTCTTTTCTTCATTTTATCGAAAACATCACCTAATGAATTTACTTTTTGAAAAAACAAGTAACCTGATATCATATAAAACAAGGGTACAGCACACCTACCCAATTGTGTCGAAATAGCACTCTGTAGAAAGTGGTTAAATTTCATTCCAAGAATTTCATGTGGATAATCATGAAAACCTGAATGTATATACAAAACTAGTATTATTGACAAAAAGGATAACAATTTTATTTTATCTGATCTATATCGTGTCATAACATCAATATTGATACGATTATATTTAATTATTTATGGTTCGTTATTTTTCTAGTTTCCATTCTACTATATTCATAAAACTAATTATCTTCTATTGCTGAGTCTATTTTATATATTGTTTCCATAAAAGTTATCTTTCCAAAAACACATTATCTATAGTTACTATAACCTCTACATAACTCGTTTACTTTAAAATGCTGCCAAAGCATATTGCATTAAAAAGTTTACTATTATGTATTATCTTTGAAAGAATTATACAAACACTAATAATTGGTATGGCTATTATTAATGTAAAGAACAATAATATAATGAAATTTTGATTTTCGCCTACACTCTGAGATAACAACCAATTCCCTAAAGAATACAATGATGGCAATAAAAACCAATGAAATACGTAAATCTCCGCACTATACTTACCTATATAAGATAATTTTTCAGGTATATACTGATTATATTTTACAAACATATTTATCAATATGATAATAGAAAAAAAGCCTATATAGTTCAGCTGTATAGGTATGATATTTTGATACATCATACATAAAATATAACCTATAATCGATATTGAAAATAAATTGTTGGAGTTAACAACTTTTTCATTGAATGATTTATATTTAGAAAAGAATGTGCCCATTACAAAAAATGGATACATCTTAATAGCATACAAAAAGTAAGGAATATTCCCCAACCATCCCCTATAATAGAGTACAATGAGAAGACTCCAAAACACTCCGTGTATAATTAAATTACAAAATGGATTATTTAATTTTTCAATTCTATTGATGAACAAATATGCAATCAAACCAAATAACATACAATAAAATAACGCTGGCAAAAACCAATACCCAGAACTAACTCCGAGATAAACATCAGTCAAATTACCACAAAACATCAGAGAATATACCCCACCTATAACAAAAAATGGAAACAAAATGCGAAGAGCCTTTTTCTTTAGGAAATTCATAATTTCATTAAAATCCCATTTATAAAAACTTTTATAAGTAAAAATACCAGAAAGGAACATAAACAAAGGCATATTAATACTATGATAAAAATCATTGAAGAGTGAAGTTGCAATAAGCATACTTTTATCAGCAACATGTCCCATTACAACCAAAGTTATCGCAAGTCCTTTTAATTTATCAATATATTCTATTCGTTCTTTCATAATATAAATGTAATTTTAAAAATAAAGTTATTACTTCTTTATGAGAGTTTTATAATTATCTAAATACTGTAAAACAATTTCTTGTAATTGAAAACGACATGAATTTTTCAAACCTCTCTCCACATAAATTTGATGATTCTTCATAAGTTCCTTATAACCTAATCTAATTGAACTTATATCATATGGATTTACTAAAACAGCAGAATTACCAGCTACTTCTTTCATTGGAGACAAATTGCTTGTTAGTACTGGACGGCCGACACTCTGACCTTCAATAATTGGCATTCCAAATCCTTCATAAAGTGATGGAAAATTCACAAAATCACAATTTTCATATTCTTTTAAAATATCCTCATCAGATAATCCACATGTATTTGTATAATCAATATTAGCTTTTAACAAACTATTCTTTATATCGGGAAACAATTCCCCTATAATTCTCAATCGGCATTTAATTCCTGTCAGGGCTTTGATTGTATTTTCCAAATTCTTATTTGGTCTAGTTCCTATATGAAGAATAATAGGATTTTTTTCATTAAAGCACTTTGGCATATATTGATATTCAGGAAATATAGGATTATGAATAGTAACAACCTTATTCTTGACGCCAGAAATTACGCCTAGAATCTCACTCTTTGTTTTATCTGAAATGCAAGTAATTAGGTCTGCAAATTTCAATGTTTTAATAAAGATTATATTTTTAAAAAAATTCTTTATTGGATTATGCGTTGCAATCGACCCCAAATCATGCACTGTAACTACAATTTTGTGCCCCTCTAAAAATGGTATTAAATAATTTTCAGTACCAGTTATATGTATAATATCATATTGTATGTTTTTACAATATTTTTGTACATATTTGATATTTTTCCACAATCCTTTAATAGAATAATTGGAAACTGGAAGATAAATAGAATCTATATCTGCATATTTCTTCATCTCGTTTTCTATAGAATGAAAAACTTTTCCAATAGAATAACCTAAATCAGGATGCCGATAAACATATAGAATTTTCATAACTAAAACACTTAGAACCAATAAAATATTAATACTGGTTTTTACTTAAGTAGCAGTTTTGATTAAGTGCAGCCATAAATAAAGTGCATATGACTACAGTAAATCCCAATGTTGTAGGGACAAGCCATTGCCCGCTTATCATATATATTAAGAAAGGAGTAATACTTAAATATAAGAATACATCTTTTCTCTTTTTTATATATTTAAAAGCTTTAACCACTAAATATATAGGGTATACAAGCCTCAGACCTAACAAAAACACAATTCCTTGAAATAAACCTATTTCACAAATGATTCTACTCCACTCTTCTTCAGCAAAAACAAAAGAACGTCCAACATCTCGTATACCAAGAATCGTTTCACCAACTCTTGTTGTTATACCTAATCCAAATCCAAAGAACGGAATATCTTTGCCTGAAAAATTTTGAGTATCAAAAAATGCTCTATAAAAAGAGCCTAAATATCTATTACCTAAAGAACCTTCTATTACATCACCTTCAAATTTACTTGCACTTTCAAATCGTATAAAGACATTTTTAAAAGCCAAATTAAAAGTTTCAACATATGACAAGAAATAAAGGGATAAAATAACAATAAGACTTATATAAATAATTTTACTAATTCTTTCTCTACTAATAACCATATATGCCACCATTACCATAAACATTAGCAAGACTTCAAAAATAATGGTTCTTGATAGACAGAGTACTACAGAAAAAAAATAAACTATAATAAATAAAGAAATTTTGGACTTACTAATTTTATATTTATTATTAATATTATTGTTATTATATAGGTAATAAAATAAAAACAATCCTACTAATAATTCAAACTCCACCAATCCTGAGGTAAAAGAAAAGGTTCCTGATGGTCGCATGTACCCTTTAATCGCTCCAAAACTAGCAGTACCTTGTCCACCGGTTCCAACATTAATCCATGATGTTTGTGGAGAAAAATATTGAACTATTATAATTACAAACATCAAAACAGATATATACAAGATAGCCTTACCTATCAAATGTATATCCTCCCTTGAAATAACTTTAGCAAATATAAAAATACTTGGAAGATGCAATAGTGAAATCCTAACACCATATAATGCAACTAAAATATTATGATGACCAAATAATAATGTTAGAAGAAAACTTACGAACGAGAATACAAATAATACTTTTAAAATTTTATCCCTACAAATATTATATTTAAAACTTAAAAATAAAACATACAATACAATGGGTTCTCTGACAACTAAAAACAAATTTGTCAATTGAGGCAAAAACCATTTACGCATTGCCCCCTCTAAGATGAGCAATAATAAATATAACCAGAAACATAATCGTATTTTATCTGAAACAGATCTATCTGTATTTATGTTAATTAAAGGGAAAAGCATTATTTATTAATAATGTTATTAAAGAAAATGTTCATTAATAAAAGTCTCAACTGATATAGCTAATTCTTGTTCATAATGAGACCATGGTCTAAAAGACGCAGTATTTAAAGCATTTTTTCCAACCTTATGCAAAATAGAAGGATTTACAATAAATAATTCCAACAATTCTTTCACTGGTTGATGAGTACCTGCTTCAACAATCCATCCATCTACTCCATGAGTAATGACATCTGGTCCACAAGTTCTATCTGTTGTTATAACAGGAGTACCTTGTGACATAGCTTCAGTTATAACCAAACCAAAACCTTCAAAAAGAGATGGAAAAATAAATAAATCGTTCTCTGCCATTAACTTCAAAATGTCTTCATGTGGCAATGTTGGAATGTAATTTACTTTTTCTAATTCCTGTTTAAGAATAGGACATGAATCAATATCACCACTCCCCACTACTGTCACATCTATTTTATCTTCTAGTCCTTTTATGGATTGGAATAGATAAGATATGCCTTTACGTTGTGATAATCCACCAACAAACAACACCTTTATTTTACGTCCCTCAAATGGAATATATGCCCGATGTTTGTTAATTGGAGGAAAGCCATATGGTATCACCTCAATATCTTTTAATTTTTGAGGAAATAGCTCCAATGTTTTTTTTGTAAACGTACTAGCCACATAAATTTTATCAGCTAACAATAATTCTTCATCCTTGCGTTTTAGTTTTTCTTCCGAGTCATTAAATCCTCCGATAGTCACTCCCCATTGTGGATTTCGTTCCTTTTCGATAGACAAAAGCTCTCGCATGCTTCTCCAATAACCAATAGGTAAATCGTATATACAAAATTTCTTTTGTTTTTTTGCTTCTCGAAAAGAATGTAATGCACAATCTTCGTAAGCATATATGGCAGCAATATCTTTATGATATTTTTTTATACTGCTTGCAACATAGTTATCTAATGTTTCATATATTTTATCAACAGAAAAAACTCCTATCTCATGTTTAATTAATTTCTTGAATTTAAACTTCATAGAAATTTGTCGTCCCAATTCTCTCCATGGATAAGTCTTCGTGAAAAATTCTAATGTAGAATCAAATACTCTTCTCCTAAATTCTTTTAAAAAGGGTATATTAGAGAGTCTATATAACCAACTATTTTCAAAACATGCTATACACGTGTAGAATTTATATAACAAATTTTGTTTTCTTAATCCTACAGCAGCAGCACGAGTATTCATATTACCTGTAGGATGTGATATTATTACTTTCATAACCCTTAATTATCTGTTAATGCTATTACACAATTTATTTTTAAGATACAGAATATCTTCACTTGTTTTATAAAACAACTCTATAGTCTTCATACCAAACAAACGACAACTATCTGGAAGTACATAAACCATCATAATTAGTTCGAAAAGCAATACTCCTAGTGTCGCTCCCCATAAACCTAAATACATAGCTAGTACATAGCTGGCACCTACAGACAAAGAAGCGGTAATAGTACTTGCAATTGCAAAATGATAGGGCTTATTGGTCACTGGATAAACCACCATAGCCGTCCACCATACCGCATTGAATAAAATACCAAGCACAAATGTATACCAAATTTCACTGGTAACAGGCAATTGACTTTGTGTCCACCAATTATAAATGCCCAAGCCAAAGAGCGAAAGAAATATAACTCCTATAACACCTACCAAAATGCTACTCAATACAGACAAACGAAACAAACGATGAACTGTATTCATATTACCCTGGCCATATTCATATTGTAACTCAGGGAATATACTACCATTCACTACATTGAAAATCTGGCTAACTGAACGGCATGCAGTACGAATAGTATTAAAAGCAGCAACCGCCTCGGGGCCTAAAGTTAAACGAACGACAAAGGTAGTTCCCTGAAAATAGATACATTGCCACACAGGATCCATCATATACCCCATACCCTTAGAGGTTATCTGCTTGATATCTGAAAGTATATATCTTCCATGATACCCCTTCAAATCTACTAATCTTCTTCCGATTACGAAATATACAATGGTAAAGAGAATCGTTACAAAAAAATGAGAGAATGCATATTCAACTATTCCTCCTCCCCAATATAAGACACCAAATCCTACTATTAAACTGACAGCAGAACAACCCGAATAGAGGAAACCGCTTAAAACCGCTTTTCGTGCACCCCTGTAATAACCTTCTATCAATAAATGGTAAAAGGAAACCAGTCTTCCAGTCATTAATAGCGCAATAGCAAGAATAGCTTCATTTTCGGCTATGATAGAATTTTTGAAGAGATGAAAATAGTAACCTCCCAATAATATAACTACCATAATAATTGCACCTACCACAATGCTACCCGCAACAACTAAAATGCCATTCTTATTTATATCAGCTGCTTTTTGCTTATCTCCTCCGGTATAGGCTAATACAAAACTATTACTTACAGCCGAACCAAAGCCAAAGTTGGAAAAAGTCAAAACAGTAGGTATAATGGATAAAGTAATCCATTCTCCATAATACGCTGACCCCCATGCTGTTAAAAAGAAAGGAATTAATAGTAATTGTTCTAAAACACGGAGTACTTTCAGCGTAATCTGTGCCAAACCATTACCTATAATTCCCTTTGCAATACTACTCTTCATCTACGAAAAAACTTATTACTCGTCTTTACAATATCCGTAACTATTTCCGTATTTGCGAGCATATCCGTACTTACCATATTTGGCATAACGGCCATAGCCATAATAATAGCCATTTTTGCGTTTGTCCATATCGATGCCATTGGCCAAGACACAGAAACGTGGTAATTTATCATCAGTTTCCAAATCGTTGATAAATTCGAACTCGTTCTTGCGAGTATAATCAGTTCGACAGATATAGACACAGAGATCGGCTACACGAGCAATCAAGCGAGTATCTGTTACCATACCGATAGGAGCCGTATCCAGGATGATATAATCGAAGTGTTCCTTCAAAATCTGGATGGCTTTTTCCAACGATGGACGGGCTACCAATTCCGTAGGATTCGGAGGAATGGTACCACAAGGAAGAACAAAGAGATTCTCTGAAACTGCCGTCTGCTGACAAAGTTTCAGCAAATCGGTAGACGACGGAGCTGACAGGTATTCGGTAATACCACCATCCTTACTACTGATACCGAACAATTTGGTCAAGCGAGGATTGCGGATATCCAAACCTACGACCAACGTCTTTTTTCCCATAAAAGCAAAGCTGGCAGCCAAATTAGCTGCATTAAAGCTCTTGCCCTCATTGGAGGTGGTAGAGGTGAAAAGGATAACTTTCTGACCTTCTTCCAGCATATACTGCAAGTTGGTACGCAAGTTGCGGAAGGTTTCTTCCATCAGGCCATTGCGATTTTCACGTACTACAATACCTAGTGATTTCTGATCCTTCACCAATGGGATATCGCCCACAATGGTAGCATCGGTAATGCGCTCGATATCTGCACGTCCTTCTATCTTGAAGCGCATGGAGCGATAGAGCCAAATACAACCCACAGGAAACATCAAGCCCAACAAGAATGCTACCATATAGGTATTACGCTTATCAGGAGACACCAAACTACCGGCACGAGCTTCCTCCACAATACGGCCATTGTTGGCCTTGGCTGCCAAGGTGATGGCATTTTCCTCGCGCTTCTGCAAAAGCATCAGGTAAAGGTCGGCCTTGATTTCCTGTTGGCGGCTGATGTCACGAAGTTCGCGTTCCTGCTTCGGGGCATTGCTAATCTGGGTACGGAACTTACCAGCTTCCATATCCAAGTTCTTGCGGGTAATCTGGAGGGATTGTTCCAAACTTTCCACGGTAGCTACGACCGTCTTTCGGGCGGCTGCAATGGAAGCGTCCAAGTTAACCACAGCCGGGCTATTGACCTTGGAAGTACGCAACAAACGCTTGCGCTCAATCATCATCTCGTTGTATTGGGAAATGATGTTGGAAAGATTGATATCGGTCAAGCCTACATTGGCAGGAATCACTTCGTTGGTATGCGTCGGATTCGTAATATAATCACGCAAATAGCTTACCAAACGCAGCTGATTGGTATTTTCGGCACGCTTCTGGTCGTATTCCGAATTTTCCTTCAAAGCAATCTGGGCATTGGCACTTAAATCGGTCAAGCCGGCACGCTGCTTATAATCAGCCAGTTCGTTTTCGGTCGTTCCCAGTTCTTCATTGATGACACGGATACGTTCGTCAATAAATTCGGCGGTACGCATGGCTACCTGGTTCTTGTCTTCATTGGCTTCATTGTTATAAATGGCTACCAAGGTATTCAAGAAATCAATACCACGCAAGCGGTTGGTATCGTGGGTAAGAAGCTGAACAATAGAGGTGAATTCCGATGTAGGGGTAGCCGAAAGGCGGGCTTTATAGCTATCGGCTACCAAAGACGGTGGAGCAATGGTAGCTCTGACATCGGGAATAAGGGCCAGTTCTTCTGTCGAAAGGCTGTCTGAGGCCAAAGAGAGGCTGACATTGCCCACCGGCGTAATGAATACAGCCGGAAGTTTCTCGAAGGTTTTGCTTAATTCGCATTTCTCTCCATCCTCATCGACATAATTCACCGTAGCAGCAAACTGGTTTTCTCCGGCCGGTTCCACTTGCACTTCCAAAAGAGAAGGAAGATTTTCGGCATCGTCGGGAGTCATCCATACTTGTACCGGTGAGTTCTTATACAAGGGATAGCTATAGCTGAACTTGTTCTCCAGTTCGTAATTGATGTACAATCCCAAGGTATGAACCACTTTCTTGGTCAAGGTATAGGACTGGATGATTTCTACCTCATTATCGAAATTATTGGCCATGGAGAAGGAGCCTAAGTCCTGCATCACCGCCATCTGGGCAATGGATGAAGATTTGCTCTTTTCGCCCTGCTTAATCAAGACGGTAGAGGCAATTCTATAGACCGGAGTCTGTTGACGCAGATAGAAATAGGTACCGACAAGAGATAACACCAAGCAAATGGCGATGAAACGCCAATGTAGAAGGTATTCAAAGAAAATGGTCTTGTAATCGACCGGCTTGCTGCCGTCGTTGAAAAGATCGGAGTATGTTTCTTTTTTCATTCGATGAAATTAATAATATACGATAATACAAGTAGACAGAATGGTGAGTGCAATACTTACCAAACTGGTCCACATGGAGGTATTGCTATTGAAAGTGCTGGAATGTACCTTGCTCTTGGTAGGTCTGACATAAAGAATGTCGTTCTGCTGCAAATGGTAGAAAGGCGACTGGGTGATATCGGCCTTGGTCAAATCGAGATGGTGGATGACCACACGGCCGGTTCTGTCTTCGCGCAACAACTGTACATCATCACGAATGGAGAAAAGAGTCATATCGCCCGCCATGGCCAGGGCTTGGAAGATATTGATACGCTCATCTTCTACCTTGAATGTACCCGGACGGTTTACTTCCCCCAATACACTGACCTTAAAATTGGATACACGGACGGTTACGGTAGGTTCCTCGCTGAGGTATTCAAGCAATGCCTTGCGGATCATGGCTTCGCACTCGCGGGTAGTCAGACCCTGCACACGGAGTTTGCCCAAGACAGGATAATCGATGTTTCCTTCATTGTCCACCAAATAGTCGAGCAGTTTGGCATTGTTCATTCCTTGAGTAGTGGATGCTTGGGAGCGGTCCTGGCCTATCTTGCGGTAGAAAGGAACAGAAGCAGCCGGATCGGAGGTACTGATGGTGATGGTCAGTTCGTCCTTCGGCATCACGCGATATTCATACAGGGTGTTCTTTTGCTCAAGAATGGCAGCGGTATCGTCGCCACGCAAATACACGGCTTGTTTATAGGAAGTACATCCGATAAACAGCAAAGGGCATACTAAAAGGAATAATAGTTTTTTATAATTCATAGGATTTTATTTTATCTACATATTCGTTTCAAGAAATCGGTGAGGGAACCTTTCTTTTGGGTTTCGCTAGACCGAAGGGTATCAGCCGTTCTCCCTTCCCCACTCAGCATGCGATAGATTTCTCCCCAATCGGGCAAACCGCCCAGATTACGGTCGTCGATAAACAGATCGGCCTGGAGTTTGCGCGAATATCCTTCGTGGGTAGGCTTTTCCTCGGGATAGTTCTTATTGACGGCATAGAATTCCAAGCCCCGACGCTGGCAGTAGGCTACGGCTTCGTCCAGCAGTTCTCCCTCGCGGACGGTCCACAAGATGAGTTTATGGCGCTGGGCACACAGATACTTCAAGGTATCGATGGCAAACGGGAGTTCGGGACCGATGGCGGGATAGCGATGCTCCACTATGGTTCCGTCAAAATCTACAGCTATGATCATCGTTCTTTCTATGGATGGTTATCGATCTATATCGACAAAGGCCTGATAGCTCAGCACAGCCGCTTCTCCAGTAGGCCGGTTCTGGAACCGATAGGCCGGTACCGCCCCACAGATGGCTGCCTGTGTCTGGCTGATGGCCTGAAAAGTGATAGTATCCCGCCCCATCAGGGAGGTGGCCTTCATCAGTTGCTGGAAGGTCTCTATACCGGAAAGATGGGTCAGGCGGTTTTCCATGGCCTGCTGCATGAAGAAGAGGGCTTTCAGACGGACTCCTTCGTTGTGATAGCAGGTGGTCTTACCGCTCCAGGGGGAACCATACAGCATGACGGTGCCATCGGGATGAAGTCGCAGCACGGGCTGGTCATCGTTCAGCAAACGGGCACCGGGGATGTGCTGCAGCCACAAACGGGAATGGGTACTTTTACCGATACCCGACGGACCGATAAAGGCACAGCCCTGCTCCTGTACGGCCACGGCGGATGCGTGGATAGTGACCGTATGGTAAAAAGCCGAACGATATACAAAGGCAATCATGAGGATATCATTCAGGCAAACGTATGCTTCGGAAGAATCGGGGGTCCAATCGGTCTGCACCGTACACCAGTGGCGATCGGCCTGCAACCAATAGGTCCAGTCTGTCCGGGGACTATAGAGGGAGAGCTTGCACGCATCGGGCTTGATCCAGACACGAATGGTCTTCTCCTCCGAGTGGCTAGAGAGTGTGGGAGGTGTCTCCTCCCCCGGTATATGCTGCCCTGTCCGGATCTGACAGATAGCAGAAGCTTCATCACTACCGGATACCACAAAAGGGTGCAGATTGGGAAGCGCCTCTATCACAGAGGCGTCTACTGCTACATCGATGAATAATCCGGCAATGCTCAGTCTCATAACAACTGGATGTATTCGGGATTTACTTCCACGGCGGCCACCAGGTAGGTGGACAATTCGACCAGAAGGCGCTTAACTCGGGAGCCTCGCACAGAAAGGAGTCTTCCTTCGTAACCGTCCAGATTCCCGCCTACGATACGAATGCGGCGCTTGCACATATCGGAAGTAATCTCCGACGGCAGATAATAACGCGGATTGCCTACACTGCCTACGGCATGCATAAAGCGGTTCATCTCAGCCTCGGAAACGACCATGGCTTCCTGATAGGCGCCTCCCTTCACGAAACGGTACTGCAAGGTAGGGGTTTTCGAGACAATGGCGTCCAGGTTCTTGCGGGTTTCATATACAAACAGCAAGTCCGGAATGAAAGGTCTGTATTCCCGTTTCTTCTGGCCTCCACGGGTGACCAACACCCAATGCATGGGGGTATAGTAGGTGACTCCCAAACTTTCCAGTAACTTGTAGGCTGGATGATGGGCATTGGGGCGTTTCAAGTCACGCATCACGAACCAAATCTTTGGTTCATCGGTCGATTCAGACAATATTTCTATTCCTGCTTGCTTCTCTATATTATTGAAAATCAGGCAGTTACCCCCCCCTATTTGCTTCGGTTGGCAAATCTGGTTCTTATCCATTGTCTGTTCCGAAAGAATGCAATCTTGATTTCTTTTTTGCATGCTTTAGCGCCTTGATAGGCTTAAATCATACAAAATTACGACATTTATCGCTAAAATTATATACAAAATGTATTATTTAACACAATATCTGTATAATTTCCTTTAACAAACGAACACTTTGTGTATGATACGCAGGAGAAGCGACCCTGCTTTCCGAACCCAAATGGGATTCCAGATACGAGCGAGAAACAGCCTCAAAGGGGTATAAAGACTGATGGTTTTTCCATTGTGGATCACTCCGACCACCCTTCCCATCACATCTTCCGGGCGGACGAGTTCCGACTGATACAAATTACCGTCGCCCTTCATCCGGATACCAGCAGGGCTAATCTCACGGATACGGTGCATCATGACCTGCCCCGTGGAGGTTTCGGCCAAAATAATGTCGCACTTCCGTAAAGGGCAGTCCACAGCAACGGGGGTAACCACTACCGTCTCTCCATCGGACAGGAACGGACGCATGCTGCCACCTTTCACCGGTATTTCTATCTTCTTCCCTTCCCGCAACAACTGCTTGGCCAAGGCGAAGAACTGACTGTTGGGCACCTGTACTTTTTCCATGAGCCTTCATTTTGACATTTCACCATCTGGATACAGGCAAAGGTAATACATTAGAATGACAAACGGCTCTTCCCCCCAAAGAATTTGCAAAATAAGAAACAACTACCCTTATTTTTAAAAATTTCTTCCTACTTTTGCAACAATGATAAAGAATGCCCTCAAACAAATCCAATGGATACGGAAGGAATCGAAACCTTTCCATACTGCCATCATCTACTCGACACTCATCGACCTGCTCAGCATGGGATTGTCCCTGGCTGCCATCTATTTCTCGAAACAGACCATCGATATCGCTACCGGAAACCCAAACGGTGACCTATGGGCGCATGCGGCCGGGATGATAGCCTGCATCGTGGGAAGCATGATAGCCGGGATGCTGAACCCCTGGATGATAGAAAGGAACTCGATGAAATTCCAGATGCAGCTGCAGATGCTGCTGAACGGACGGATGATGGCCGCTTCGTGGAAAAGTGCCCAGCGATGGCACACGGGAGACATACTGAACCGCCTGGTGAAGGATTGTGCCGAGGTGGTACAGCTGGTGGTATACACGGTCCCTTCTTTGTGTGTAACTCTCGTGGAACTGGTGGCGGCACTGGTGTTCTTATTCATACTGGACAGCCGCATTGCCTGGCTCATCTTGTTTTCTTCCCCACTGCTGCTGCTTTCGAAGATATACTACAAGCGGATGCGGAAGCTGAGCAAAGAATGGAAGAGCAACGACAGCCAGGTTACTTCGGTATTGCAGGAAAACACCAACGCCCGACTGCTGATTGCTTCACTGGGAGCGGAAAATGTGCGGAATGCATTGCTGGAAGAAGGGCTGCAAAACCGATTGCATACCGGCATGCAACAACTGAAGATAGCCATCTATTCCAAAACGATATTGCAGTCTGTATTCCATACCGGTTATTTTCTGGCTTTCCTGCTAGGTATCTACTACTTGTCCAAGGACTTGATTACGTTTGGTACCATGGTGGCTTTCATCCAACTGGTAGGTAGAATTCAGGGACCGATACTGCAATTCATCGGCTTTGTTCCCGGACTGATCCGCGTGAGGGCATCTGTGGAACGAATCATGGAACTGGAGGAATGTCCGAGCAGTAGAAAACGGAACCGGAACATCATCCGCCAAGCGGAATACCTGAAGGTTGAAGACCTGCACTTCGGCTATAGTGATGGTGAGATTATCAATGGGATGAGCTTTACGGTAAAGGCCGGAGAGCCATTGGCCATTATGGGACATACGGGGGTAGGAAAAACCACGCTGATCCGACTGATAGCCGGTATTCTGGAACCTAGCCAAGGAAACATCCTACTGAAAGGGGACGGGAAAAACTGGGATACGGCGGAGCTGGAACGCACGAATTTTGTCTATGTGCCACAGGGGAACAGTCTGTTCAGCGGTACCATACGGGATAATCTGCGGATGGTGAACCGCGAAGCGTCTGACGAGCAATTGAAGGAGGCACTGGGTACAGCGTGCGCCGACTTTGTATGGGATTTGGCTCAAGGGCTGGATACGGAAATAGGGGAAAATGGATTGGGATTGTCAGAAGGGCAAGCACAGCGTCTGGCGGTAGCCAGAGCCATGCTTTTACCGGGTTCTGTATGGATCTTTGATGAAGTGACAGCGGCCCTGGATGCGGGCACTGCCCAGCAGTTGATAACCAACCTACTGGAAAAAGGGAAAGACAAGATTCTCCTGTTCGTTACTCACGACGCTGCATTAAGAGATCGATGTGTGCGGACCATCCAATGCGACGCCTCTGTTTCGGGAGATTGTTAATCTATTACCGAGACCACAAATAGTTGGTCTTGTCATCAAACTCTTTTCCTTGCTTCAATGCTTCCACGAACTTGTCGATACGACGCATCTGTTTCGGGATATTGATGCGCTGCGGACACTTCCGGATACATTGGTCACAACCCACACAATGGTCGGCCTGACGAAGTTTGGGCATCGAACGGTCATAACCAATCAAGAAGGCCCGACGGAGTTCCCGATAATTTTCGTCTTGTGAACTGACAGGCATAAGGTCTTCGTTGATACACTTATTGAAATGCGATAAGATGCCCGGTATATCAATGCCATACGGACAAGGCATGCAATACTTACAATCATTGCAAGGGATGAGCGGATAACGGACAAATTTTTGTGCTGTAGAATCCAAGAAGTCCATATCCTCTTGAGTCAATGGTTCTAACGGAGAGTATGTCTCAATATTCTCTTTCAAGTGTTCCATATAAGGCATACCGCTGAGTACGGACAACACCATAGGATGCGTACCAGCAAAACGGAAAGCCCACGAAGCAATGGACATATCCGGTCTACGTTGTTTCAAAATAGTGGCAATATGCGCATGCACCTTGGCTAATCGCCCACCTAACAATGGTTCCATGATTACTGCTGGGATATTACGCTTTGCCAATTCTCCATAAAGATATTCCGCATTGATGTTACGTGCATGTTCTTCTTGAGCGTGTCTCCAATCCACATAATTCAACTGAATCTGTACAAAATCCCAACGGTATTTATCTGTTTGAGAAAGGAGCCAATCGAATATCTTCACATCGCCATGGAAGGAGAAACCGAGATTGCGGATACGACCTTTCTTTCGTTCCTCCAACAAGAAATCCAAGATGCCATTATTTAGGAAACGGCCTTCGATTTCTTCCATACCACCCATACCGACACCATGAAGCATCATATAGTCGATGTAATCCACTTGCAGTTCCTTGAAGGAGTTATAATACATCTTCAAGGTCTCTTCCCTACTCCATGTTTCCGGTTCAAGATTCGAGATTTTAGCGGCAATATAATACTTGTCACGAGGATGACGGCTCAAGGCAATACCGGTCACCCGTTCACATTCCCCATTGCAATACACCGGAGCCGTATCGAAATAGTTCACTCCATGTTCGATGGCATAGTCCACCAATCGGTTTACCCCCTCTTGGTCGATAGCCCCAGTTTCCTTATCAAGGACACTAGCCCAACGCAAGCAACCATAGCCCAACAATGAAACCTTATCACCAGTATTAGGAGTGATACGATAGGTCATTTCTCCTGTCTTCTTACTCTGCAATGAAGATATCTGTTCTTCCGCATCTTTCTGTCCAGGAGTACAGCCCATCCATGTCGATGCACATGTCACAGCAGCAGCCGTATGGAATCGCTTCAAGAACTCACGACGAGTGAGGCTTTTCTTTGGAGTATTTTCTTGTTCCATAATTCCCTTATAATATCTACGAAAACAAAGATAGTGAATTATAATCATTCGAACAACAAAGAAAGCAACAAAGCCCCAACTTTATCAGTTGAGGCTTCGTAAATTATAAGATCAAGCGATTACTTCAAATAGTTGAAATATTCATCATCTGTTGCGCAATCCCACCATACAGGGAGACACCAAATATTATCTGCCAAAGCATTTGCATTAATAGCCAATGCCTGAGCTTCGTTATAGTTCAATTCCAATGAAGATGGAAGTCTCCAACGACGTTGCCAGTAAGTTGGGTCAGTAGGAGTTGTACCAGTAATCTGAGCTGCACCAGTAAAGAGTGGGCTACGCTTGATAAATGGATAAACAACACCAAAGTTATCTACGTTACCTGCAGAGTAGTTGAAGCGACGCATATCCACCCAATTTTCAAGTGAACAACCCATTGCCAACCACTTTTGCATCATGATATCAGACATAGTCAATTCAGCAGCAGTTTGGGCAACAGCTTCACTATTCAAATATTCAGAGATAGCAGCATTGTCCATCGGCCATTGGTCTGGATTAGGATAACCAGAACCCTGCCATTCTGTCAACTTATCCTGCATCATGTCGATGTGAGCTTGGATACCTTGCTTATAAGCTTGCAATGCACCTTCCTTGTCACCCTTGCGGAAGAGAACTTCAGCCTTGATGAAGCACATTTCATGATAAGTTACGTATTCCTGATCTGATACAGAGTGTACCTGGAAAGAACCTGTACTACCTACTGCACCAGCTTGCAAACCTGTATGGCTCAAGAAATAACCACGAGTATCCTTTTCATCACCATTAGTAGATACTGGATTTGTACGGTACATTACATAAGCTGTATCACCAGCATAAATATAGTTGGCACTATTTACAAATACAGAACCCTGTTGGTACAATACGTCAACGCTCTCACCATTTACTGTAGTCTGGTGAATTTTACTAATGTCAGCAATGAACTTTTCACGGTCCTCAGCATTGGTAATCTTATAAGTAAGCTTAGTATCTTTCTGAGCATAACTTGGGCTTTGGATAGACGCTGCACCACCCTTTAACAAACGATCTGCTGTTTCATACATATCAACAGCCTTAGAGCGGAACCAGTCGTAAGAAAGCACCTTACCAGAAGCATCCACCTTGATATTGGTCATACAAGCTGGAATAATCTTAGTGAAACGAGGGTCTTCTACACCTGCACCACGCATGTTAGTCAATGCGTCATACAACGGCTTACCTACACGTTGGTTATTATTATAACCTGTGTATGCCCAGTTACCATTACCCATGATAGGGTCACCATAATACAAGAACGAGTCTGTTACGTCAGTTGTGCTGTTGTAACATGGAGAGAATGTGTTGTCAGCATTAGACTGAGGAGCCTTTGCCAAACAATCCAAGATAGCTTGTGGGTCGAATTCAGCCTTCTTTGAAAGACGGAGCAAATAACGAGCCTTCAAACCGTAACAAGCCTTAATCCACTTCTGTACGTCACCACCATTATAGAGGTCACCCTTTGACAATGGAGTAGCTGTAGAAGATTGTGGAGTGTTAAGCAATTCAATAGCTGCATCCAATTTCGCAATACAACCTTCATAAATAGTCTTACCATTATCGTATGCAGGAACCGGAGAAGAACCCAAAGCTTCAGTATAAGGCATTTCACCATAAACGTCAAGCATAGCCATGAAACCCATTGCATGGAAAATGTTAGCCATCGCCATATAGTGAGTTGCGCCTTCTGCTTCAGCAGCAGTATAAAGGTCATTCAAGTTATTACCTACTGAAGTAAACCAACACTGATAATAAGTGGTAGTCAAACCAGCAGCCATCTTCCATGTTACAGCCGAAGTATTGGCATTACTATTAAGAGTATAATACATACCGGCACTACATGCAGTACGGAAGTTCAAACCACCGAATGCATAGTTGTTCCAACGTTCAATCCAAGTCAAACGTGCATCAACGGTAGCACTGGCACTGTTAGGAGAATCCTCATCGATATTCACGTCCAACCAATCCTGGCAGGAAGTAGTGCCCATTGTGAGCAAGCATCCTAATGCTAAATATTTAAATAGTTTCATAATTTTTCGTTTTTACATGTTATTAGAATGTCAAGTTAACACCAAAAGTGAAGCTTGATGTAGAAGGAATACTACAATAGTCAATACCTGTAGAACCAGAACCACCAGTACCACCAGCAGTAGAAACTTCAGGATCCATACCGTCGTAGTTAGTCCATGTGAACAAGTTAGTAGCAGTAGCGTTAACGCTCAATCTCTTGATAAGGCTCTGCTTCTTGATCAAGCTAGTGAAATCATAGCTTACAGAAACAGAACGGAGCTTCAACCAATTTACAGACTGAATGAAGTTGTAAGAGTTAGAGCAGTAGTTGCTCCAATAATTCTGGATCATAGCCTTACCAGAATACTTCACACCACTGATTTCATATTCTTGGTCAGCATTGTAAGTAATAGTTGTTTCTTCCCATTGTGGTTCTGCAGCTGTACCCTTATTGATTACACCATTCAAAGTCACTGACTGGCGGTCGTTCAACAATGTCTGCTTGTCCATACCTCTTGATGTCATATAATACTTAGTACCATTGTAAACGTCACCACCGATACGGATATCGAGCAATGCAGAAACTGTCAAGTTCTTCCAATTGATAGTGTTGTTCAAACCACCGATGAACTTAGGTTCACGATTACCTACAATTTCAGCTGAAGAGCTATGTACCTTGTAAAGACCAGTCTTAGGGTCGATTTCATAACGTCCACCCTTGATTTCTTCTACTGTATCACCTACCTTCTGAGTTTCATAAGCATAACGGTTACCTACCAATGCCAAGAACTTACCACCATTAGGAACGGAAGCAGACTTCACTGTACCGAACTGAGCATCTGTCGGATAGAACATTTCTACACCCTTCAAGAACTCACCCAATGTACCACGGTTATAAGACATATTCAAAGTAACGTCCCAAGAGAAGTTTTTCTTTTGTACCGGAGTAGCGTTGATAGCCAATTCCATACCTTCGTTGATTACAGAACCTGAGTTGATCGAAGAAAGGATAGAACCGTTGGCATTTGACAAACGTGGAGAAGCGATCTGGTTTTCAGTTTCACTCTTGTAGTATGTCCAATCAAAGCCCAAGCGGTTATTGAAGAAGCGCATTTCCAAACCTACTTCCCATGCCTTCTGAATTTCAGGGAGCAAGTAAGCATTACCCTTAGTATAAGAGTTACCTACACCTGTGTAACCACCAATGTAAGTCAACGGATTAACCAAGTAAGTCAATGTTGCATAAGGATTGGCATCCTTACCTACCTTTGCCCAAGAACCACGAACCTTTGCATAAGAAAGGATATCGCTCTTTTCTTCGAACAATTCAGTAACAACGAACGAACCGCTGACAGATGGGTAGAAGTAAGAACGGTTTTCCACAGGAAGAGTAGAAGACCAGTCGTTACGACCTGTTACTGTCAAATATGCCAAGCTCTTATATGATGCACGGAATTCACCATAGACACCTACCATACGCTTCTTGCTAGTAGCATCCTTGAAGAATTGGTTTTCCTTAGCAATATTGTTGAAACTGATAGTACCCGGAGTGATGAAGTTGTAACCCCAGTGATTTTGGCTAAGACGAGTTGTACTTTCAGTTGTTGTACCGAGCAACAAATTGAAGTCGAAATCACCAAACTTCTTGTTAAGGTTAGTCATCACGTTAGTGGTGATATATTCATAAGAATACTTGTTCTTGTTCAAACGACCATTCTGATACAATTCCGATACGTTACCACCAGGAGCAATGTATGTATAAGCATCAGTAGTATATTGGTCATAACCTACGCGAGCAGTTACATCCCACCAGTCTGTAATCTTGAAATTAGCATTGGCAGCACCTGTAAAACGCTTTGTTTGGTCATTCAACTTATTCTTGTTGATAATCCAATACGGGTTTTCTGTTTCACTAGCCAAGTCTACTATACCGTCGAGGATACGATATTTGCTACCGTCTTCGTTCAAATAGTGAGTCATGTCATCAGTTACCGGCCAACCATAAAGTGCAGTCATGGTACCGTTACCACCACCACTATACAAACCACCTGAAGTCAAGGTCTTATCTGTTTTTGCAATAGAGTAAGACATGTTAGCGGCAACAGTCAACTTACCATATTTCTGTTCACCATTGAAACGAACAGTGCTCTTGTTATAACCTGTTTCGCGAACGATACCCTGTTGATCAAAATTCGATGCAGAAAGGAAGAATGAACCGTTCTTGTGACCACCTGAAATACTAACACTATTATCCAAAATAATACCATTCTGGAAGAAACCATCAATGTTATTGTAAATAGGAGTACCTGCAGCAATCTTCTCACCCCACTGGCTATAAGTGGTCTCACTCAACACACCGTTAGTAGAATATGAACCACGTCCAAATACTGTTTGAGCTTCCGGAGTCTTACCTGCAAATGAAGTAGAGAGCTTACTGTTAACGTCTACCTTCACCGAACCTTCAGCACCCTTCTTGGTAGTGATAATGATAACACCGTCGGCGGCACGCGAACCATAAAGAGCAGCAGCAGCAGCACCCTTCAATACAGACATGTTTTCGATATCTTCCGGGTTGATGTCCATTACACGGTTAGAGTAAGTAGTACTACTACGAGTTTCACCACCATAACCAGAGTTACCAGTTACCTGAGTCGAGTTATCATAGATGATACCATCCACAACGAACAACGGTTGGTTTTCACGACCTTCTGATGTAGAGTTACCACCACGAATAGTAATAGAAGCACCCGCACCGGCAGCACCTGAAGACTGAGTAATGTTCACACCTGGAACCTTACCAGCCAACGAGTTTACTACGTTGGTATTCTTGTTCTTCATCAATTCTTCGCTCTTCAAATCGGAAACGGCATAACCAAGGGCTTTTCTTTCCTTCTTGATACCCATGGCTGTTACTACCACTTCGTCCAATGTTTCTGCATCTTCCTGCAAAGTAACACTGTAATTATTGCCAGCACCAACTTTAATCAAGAAAGTTTCATAACCGATGTAAGAAACTTCAAGGATGTTACCAACTTCAGCATTAATCTGGAAATTACCGTCAAGGTCAGTAACAGTACCATTAGTAGTACCTTTCACCAATACAGCAGCACCGATAACCGGTTCACCTGTTGCTGTCATTACTTTACCTGTCACTTTCTTTGCTTGCTGAACAGCTTTCGCTGCATGAATGCCTTCGTTATCAGCAAATGCTGATTGCGGTGAAGCCAT
>JAEIGA010001648.1_pt1 | contig 35130 bp, 33 predicted proteins | sample 9270691 | NCBI WGS metagenome assembly JAEIGA01 (sample SAMN17057246, study PRJNA624740) | gut metagenome | biome: biome; isolation source: fecal sample | host: Bos grunniens | place: China: Xizang | collected 2019
GTAAACTCAACTTGGGTATTGACTTCTCTGGTGGTCGCAACTATATCATCCGTTTTGCTCAAGACGTGAATACCGAGGAAGTAAATACTTCTCTTGATAATGTATTCATGGCTGCTAAAGCTGAGCTCAACGACGAGGAGACATTCGCGCTCAACGTAATCACTATCGGTAGTGCAAACCAAGTACGTGTTTCTACCAACTACCTCATCAATGACAACTCTGAGAATGTAGATGAGACTATTGAGGCATTGCTCTACGAGGGTTGCAAACCATTCTTGGCTGAGGGTGTTACTCTTGACGAATTCAAGTCTACAGAGATCAACCCAGAGGTTGGTATTATGCAATCACAAAAGGTAGGTCCTGCTGTGGCTGACGATATTACCCAATCTGCTGTTTGGGCTGTGTTGGCTGCATTGGTAGCAATCTTCTTGTACGTGCTCGTTCGTTTCCGCAACTTCGCATTCTCTGTAGGTGCTTTGGTTGGTTTGGCTCACAACGCACTCATCGTTCTCGGTGCTTACGCGCTTCTCTGGAAGGTGATGCCATTCTCTATGGAGATTGACCAAGCGTTTATCGCTGCTATCTTGACCGTTATCGGTTATTCTATCAACGATACCGTGGTTGTATTTGATCGCGTGCGCGAATATAAAGGTCTATATCCAAAACGCGAGCTCAACCTCAATATTAACAATGCGTTGAACGACACATTGAGCCGTACCTTCTCGACTTCTATGTCAACCTTCGTGGTATTGCTCGCAATCTTCTGCTTCGGTGGCGAGACTATCCGTGGCTTCGTATTCGCATTGCTCATCGGTGTGGTTGTAGGTACTTACTCTTCACTCTGTGTAGCTACTCCTCTTGCATACGATATCCAAGAGGCTATCGCTAAACGCAAAGCAAAGAAGGCAGCTGTTAAATAATAGCTGATAAGTATATAATGAAAAACAACAGGCCAAATGGTCTGTTGTTTTTTTGTGCTAGCAGGTCAAGTGTATCTAGTACTGCTAGTTCCTCTTACAATCGGAATAGGTCTAGTTACCCTGCTATATTGTGGTGACCCCGCTGGGATTCAAACCCAGGACCTTCAGAACCGGAATCTGACGCTCTATTCAGCTAAGCTACAGGGCCTTCGTCGGAATGCGCTTGTCGCGAGGACTGCCGCTAATGCGGCATTGGGCGACCGCGCTTCCTCCTCTTAACTCGGGCTCACGCAGCCCTCGTTATTTTACGGTCTTACGACCTATTTTTATTATTATGCGCTTGTCGCAAAGACTGCCGCTTGCGGCATTGGGCGACTGCGCTTCCTCCTCTTAACTCGGGCTCATGCAGCCCTCGTTATTTTACGGTCTTACGACCTATTTTTATTATTATGCGCTTGTCGCAAGGACTGCCGCTAGGCAGAAATTAATCGCGACTACCGCCTATATAAATCAAAATATAATAAATCAATGTACCCAATGATGCCAAGGCTGATACGACATATGTATATGCCGCACTACGAAGTGCTGTGGCAGCCATAGGGGTTGTTTGTAGGTCTGTGATACCTGCTTGCTCTAACCATTGAACGGCTCTTGTGCTAGCGTTGATTTCAACTGGTAGCGTGATGAAAGCAAAGAGCGTGGTGGCAGCGTATAGTATGATACCTATGAGCATAAGACTAGGGAAGGTATTGATAAGTATGATACCTCCGAGTAGTATCCAAGTTACCCATTTAGATGCAAAACTAACAACGGGTACAAGAGCAGAACGCATTTGCAGAGGTGCATACTCGTGCGCGTGCTGCACAGCGTGACCGCATTCGTGTGCTGCAACAGCTGCAGCAGCAACCGAATTGGAGTTGTACACCGAGTCAGACAAATTAACGGTTTTAGTCCGAGGGTCATAATGGTCGGTTAGATGTCCAGGTGTAGATACAACTTGTACATCGTAAATGCCATTGTCTCGTAGCATTTTTTCGGCAACTTGCTTTCCTGTAAGCGGAATATATACTTTGCTGTACTTCTTGAAGCGTTGTTGCATAAGTGCACTTACCAGCCAGCTAGCAAGTGCGATGGTGATGAATAGAATCCAATAGTTCATAATCGAATTGTTTAAGGTGTTTTTTTAGGTTTTATTTTTAATTGTTTTCTACGGCACACTTTACAATGTCCGTAAATATAGAGTGAAAAATTCTCTTGAACAAAATTGGTGAAGTTCTTATCCTCTAACATTCGTTGTATGGTCGAGTCTTTGATATCGCTTACTCGTCCGCAGTTGCGACAGATAACTTTGACAGTAGATGATTGTGTAAATTGCAATTCGTACTGCGTAGAGCGTTTGCCAAATGTTTTGAGTTGGTGTACGATACCCGCTTTCTCCATTAGCGCAAGCGCGTTGTAAACGGTTGCTCGGCTAATGGTGATTTCGGTAAGGGTCATTCGGAGTTCCTCAACGGAGAATCTCTCCAGCTCGCATACAGATGCAAGGATATTGAATCGTTCAGGTGTATGGCGCAACTGGTGACGATCGATGTAGTCACATAGTAGTTGATAAGCGTGTCTATATATTTCGTCTTTCTTGTTGACCATATACTATTGGTTAGATAGGTTTGATATATGCTCTGCGGCGCTTGTGGTATTTATGAGGGAATAGTTCCCAGTGACCGAGATTCTTGAAGTTGGTTTCCATAATAGCAGTAGTCTCTACTCGCTTGATACCGTATTTGACGAAGTAAGGATGTTGGTCTGCAATGATGACCGCGTTGAGTCCTTTATCTTGGTAGTCAGGTCTTACGGCGATGATGAGTAGATCAAATGCCTCGTATGACTTGGATTTGAGTGCTTTGAGAAGGTGGTACCAACCGAATGGGAATAGTCTTCCTTTGCCTTTGCGAAGCGCTTTGGAGATGTCAGGCATACCAGCACCTACTCCGACAACCTCGTTGTTCTCGTTGACTACTACTGTGACAAAGTCAAAGTTGAGTAGTGGGAAGAACATATCCAAATAGTGTTGTTTTTGTCGTTGGGTAAGAGGTTGGAAGTTATATAGTTTTTGGTAGGCAATATCGATGACATCCATATAAGATGTACCATATTTTTGTACCAATTCTTTGCAGTTTTTTACTTTATCTACTCTCACATGGCTGCGCTCTTGTACGATTTTGGTCATTCGTCCGAAACGCTCTGGCAGTTCTTGTGGAGGGTAAATTTGCATTTCTATCCAATCGTTCTCTTTAACTAGTCCGTAATCATCCATATGGCGAACATAATATGGATAATTGTACAACGATGCCATAGGAGCTAGGTGATCGTAACCCTCGATAAGCAAGCCTTGAAGGTCAAAGTCGGTGAATCCAACTGGACCATTGATAGCGTCCATACCTTTTTCTTTGCCCCAAGCAGCTACTGCATCGAGTAGTGCGCGACTTACTTCTAGATCGTCAATAAAGTCCATCCATCCAAATCGTACATGTTTCACGCCCCATTTTGCATTGGCTTGGTGGTTGATGATACCAGCGATTCGTCCAACTGCTTTACCATCTTTGTATGCCATAAATAGAATGTTCTCGCAAACATCAAAAGCAGGGTTTTTCTTTGTATTGAAAGTCGCCATATCATCAAGGATGAGATGAGGACAAAAATACTCGCAGTTTTTGTAGAAATCGTTGCCAAATTTGACGAACTGATAAACCTCTCTTTTGGAGGTGATTTGTTTGATTTGGATAGCCATTTTCGTTAAAAATATATGTTTTAGGCTGCAAAATTACAAATAATTTGTAAAAATACCAAATATATGGAGAATTTTTTGTAATTTTGCAGCCGAATTTGGAAAATAGCGTAGAGAGCAGAGATGAAACAGATAAAATCGGTAGCGGTATATTGTGCGAGTTCTAACAAGATTCGCCCTACTTATATAGCCCAAGCAGAGCGTTTAGGTGCTGAATTAGCTGCTGCGGGGATTCGTTTGGTGTATGGTGACGGTGGTATAGGTTTGATGGCCGCAGTAGCCAAAGGTTGTCTAGATGCTGGCGGTGAAGTAACGGGCGTGATTCCTCGTTTTATGGTGGAGCAGGGTTGGAATAACCCTCGTAGTACCGAGACGATTGTTACCGAAACGATGCACGAGCGTAAGGCTACTATATGCGATATATGCGATGCTATGGTGGCTCTGCCAGGTGGAATAGGTACTTTCGAAGAATTGTTGGAGTGCCTAACTTGGAAGCAATTGGGCTTGCACAGTAATCCCGTAGTGATTTTGAATGTGGATGGCTATTACGATCGTCTCTTGAGTTGTATTGATTTGATGGTAGAGGAGCAGATGATGCGTGCTATACACAAGGAGATGTATGTAGTGGTAACGCGTGCTGAAGATGTTTTGCCTGCCATTATGGGAAGTCCAGATTGGGATCCTACAACAAGGCGTCTTGCGGCTATTTGATACTACAAAGTTAGGTAAGCAATGGAACTTATAGAGCGTATATCTTCTCCATTTTCGGAGGTATGGGTGGCGTGGGTCTTGTTGCTATTGCTTGTGTTGTGGATAGGGCATAGATGTTACTTGCCAGAGCTGAATGTGCTATTTAGAGGTTTGTTCAGTAGGGGAGACCGCTCCTATATGTCCTCTGATCCAAAGGGGCAATATCTGACTTGGTTGTATGAGTTGGGGATATTTGGACTAGGATTGCAGATAATGCTCTGTAATACTACCTTCTCTTTTGCCGCGTATGCGAAAATAGTGGGTGTGTTGGCTGCGGTAGGCTTGGTGCAGACTCTTTTGATTCGCTTGGTTGGATGGGTATTTTTGCCATACCGTGAGTATGATAATGCGATGCTTCAGCGTACCTTGATAATCAATGCGTCATACGGATTACTGCCTGTGGTTGTGTTGTTGGAATTGTGCCATTTAACTGTATTGTGCAAGGTGTTGATGTTTGGTTTGGGAGGCTTGTATATGGTGGTGCTATTTTTTAAGGCCTTACAGCTGTTGTATAGAGATGTTTTGTCGGTATTTTACCTGTTGTTATATATAATTAGTCTAGAGTTGGTTCCTGTGGCATGTGCGGTACTCTGGATAAAAAACATACTATAATGAAGAAAATAAAAAAGATTTTGGTATCACAACCTCGTCCTCAAACCGAGCGTAATCCATATTCCGAGATGGAGAGCACATACGGTCTGGAATGTGATTTTGAGCAGTTGATCAAGGTAGAGGGGGTGAATGTTCGCGAGTTTCGTGATCAGCATATTTATTTGGAGGATTATACAGCGGTGATTGTCAATTCTCGTTTGGGTATTGACCATTTCTTTCGTATTGCAGAAGAAACTCGTTTCGTAGTGCCTGATACGATGCATTATTACTGTATTTCTGAAGCAGTTGGTAACTATTTGCAGAAGTACATTCAGTATCGTAAGCGCAAGGTGTTTACTGCTCCAAACAATCGTTTTGAAGACTTGTTATCAGCTATGCATCGCCGTCCTCAAGAGAAGTACCTGATGGTATTGAGTGATGTGCACAATGATGATGACATTAATATGTTTGCTGCTAACAAGGTAGTTGTCAAACCTTGTATTTTGTACCGTACCGTATCTATTGAATGGCCAAAAGAAAAGCCATTTGATCATGATATGATTGTGCTCTTTACTCCTTCGGGTGTAGCTGCTTTGCGTAAGAATTTCCCAGATTGGGAGCAAGGAGATACTGTGATAGCATGTTTTGGCGCTAATACGGCTTTGGCTCTAGAGGAGGCTGGTTTTAGGGTGGATATTAAGGCTCCATCTGACAAGTATCCAAGTATCACAACAGCCATTAAAGACTATCTGGAGGCTCAAGCGGATTAAGAATGATGACTGCTTCTTTTCCTAAATGTGAGAAGTTGTGTGGTAAGCATGCTGTAGAGCTGCTGTATAAGGAGGGGAAGCGTTTTGTAGCTTGGCCGCTGCGTGTGTGCTATATGGAGTCGGCTGATAGTGTTAATCAAGTGTTGATTTGGGCACCCAAGTCCTTGTTTCGTCACGCCGTTGATCGTAATCGCCTGCGCAGACAAATGCGTGAGGCCTATCGCCTCAACAAACAATTATTGGACACGAACACGAGTGGTGTGCATTACCATATAGCGTTCAACTATATGGACAAGCAGATGCACGATTATCGAGTTATAACCAAGGCGATGCGTAAAGCCTTGAAGAAGATAGATAATAGGGAGTAAAATGAAGAAACTGTTGAGGCATATCTGCTTGTTACCGGTGTATTTTTATCGCTATTGTATATCGCCGCTCACACCACCTTCTTGCCGATTTACGCCTACTTGTAGTCAGTATATGGTGGAGGCAGTTATGAAGTATGGGGTGTTCAAAGGTGGTTGGCTAGGTATTAAACGCATTATGCGTTGCCATCCTTGGGGCGGTAGTGGATACGATCCTGTTCCGTAAGTTAAGTGTTTAGAGTATAGTATTTATAGCGTATGCGAATAGATATATTGACAGCATGTCCAGAACTATTGGAGTCGCCATTGAACCACTCCATCATTCAGCGTGCCAAAGATAAAGGTATAGCTGAAATTTATGTGCATAATCTGCGCGATTATACTTTGGATAAACATCGCAAGATAGACGACTATGCCTTTGGTTTTGGTGCGGGTATGGTCCTGCAAGTAGAACCGATTGATCGTGCAATAGCTCATTTGAAGAGCCAGCGTGAGTATGATGAAATCATTTTCACGGCTCCTGATGGCGAGCGTTTTACACAGAAGGAAGCTAACGCCTTGTCGCTCAAAGAGAATATCATTATCTTATGTGGCCATTACAAAGGAGTTGATCAACGCGTGCGTGACTACCTCATTACCAAGGAGTACACAATAGGTGACTTTGTTCTCACAGGTGGAGAGATGCCTGCAGCTATTATGACAGACGCTATTGTGCGCCTGCTACCAGGTGCTATGGGAGACGAGACAAGTGCACTCAGCGATAGTTTTCAAGATGGACTATTAGAACCAGGCGTCTATACTCGTCCTGCCGACTACAAGGGGTGGAAAGTACCAGAGATATTGCTATCCGGACACCAAGCCAAAATAGAGGAGTGGCTCTACGAGGAGAGTGTTCGACATACAATGGAGCGACGCCCCGATTTGTTAGAAGACTAATCTAATTTCAAAATTATTAATACTATGAAACGCTTATTATTTCTTTTTGTTTTCAGTTTGATAGCCCTTCTATCAGCAGCACAAGCGAAGTATGTGTTTATGTTTATCGGCGATGGTATGGGACCTCACCAAGTGTTATCTACCGAGATGTATTTGGCCGAATTACAGGGTAAGATAGGTCGTCAACAATTGTTGATGACTACTTTTCCTTATACGGGACAAGCGGCTACCTTCTCTTCTTCTAGTGGTATAACCGATTCTGCGGCTTCAGGCACCTGTCTGGCTACGGGTAAGAAAACCAATAATGGTGTTATTGGTCTAGCGCATGACAGCACTCCTGTTTATAGCGTAGCATCTATGCTCAAACAACAAGGTTGGGGTGTAGGTATTATGACATCCGTTACCATTGATCATGCTACACCATCGGCACATTATGCCCATACGGCATCTCGTAATGATTACTATATTATCGGCACCCAGTTGACCGAGTCTAATTTTGATTTCTTTGGAGGTTCAGGTTTTACCAAACCTCAAAACTCCAATGATCCATCCGCTCCTAACCTCTATGACCTAGCCGAGCAAAAAGGTTATACACTGGCAGCAGGATACGATGACGCTAAAACGAAGATAGGAAGCAACAAACTCTTGGTTGTTTCTCGTGAGCGTTTGGACGACCGAACCAAAGGTGCTGATGCCTTACCATACGCTATAGATAGAACAGATAAAGACTTGACATTGAGTCAGATAGTAGAACTAGCTATCGCGCAATTGTCTTCTCACGAGCGTTTCTTTATGATGGCAGAGGGTGGCAAGATTGACTATGCTTCGCATGCTAATGACGGTGCTACCGTATTGCACGAGGTGATGGATTTTAATGCAGCAATAGAGGTGGCTTATCGTTTCTATGAGCAACATCCAGATGAGACACTTATCGTTATCACGGCTGACCATGAAACAGGTGGTATGGCATTGGGTAATAGCGACTATGTGCTCAATCTTAAGGTGTTGGCTAACCAACAATGCTCGCTTGACAAGCTCTCAGATCAGTTGTCTATGCTACAACAAACCGAGGGTAAAAACTTGCAATGGGAACAAGTGAAGCAGTTGATTGCTGCTAATACGGGACTATATACACAAGTGGAGGTGAGTGCAGCTGAAGATGCCCAACTGCAAGAGGCGTGTGCTAATATGATGAATCATCGAGATGCTCTGAAGACCTTGTATAAGGAAGCTAACGCTTTGTCTTCCAAAGCATTGTCTATTCTCAATAAGAAGTCTCGTCTAGGCTGGACTACCAATGGGCATACAGCTGCTGCTGTACCTATTTTTGCTATTGGTGTTGGTGCGGAGGCTTTCACTGGCTGGCATGACAATAGCGAGATTGCTCCTCTCATCTATCAAGCTACACAAACTCGTTGAGTCGTAGTTATAAGTGCTGACTAATTTCTTCGTAGGTAAAACCTCGTTGAAGGCAAAAGCGAATCAGTTTTTCTCGTGCCATTGGGTCGTTGGACTTGATGGCGCGTTTTTTTGTGGCGATAACGCGTTTGAGTGTATCGCTATATGCGGATTCGTCTATCGAATCAAGCGCTTGTGCTATGCACGCAGATGGTAGATGCTTGGCATACAATGCTGCACGAATCTTGATTCTTCCCCAACCTTGATAGAGAATTTTGTCGTGCGTAAATGCCTGACAATAACGCACTTCATCTATGTATTTCTCTTTTAATAGGTGGGCTATAATCTGTTCCGCTTGTTCGCTAGTTGCTTCCAATTGCTGCAACTTATTCTGTACATCCGTCACACAGTGTTCTGCTGCGGCGCAATAAGCTTCTGCCTTAGCAGTCAATTGTGCCAAAGACCATTCGTTCTTTGCCATACATATCGTGTTTGAGGGTTATGTTTTGATAGCCTAGTTCGGCTAGCATACCGCATACCTCTTTGCCGTATGCTTCGTTGATCTCAAAAAAGAGGTAGCGGGCCGCTTTCATAGCCGCTATGCGACGATAAAACAGCAACGGATCGGTATCTGGTACGAATAATGCACGATGTGGTTCGTACTCTAAGATTCGTGCTTGCATAGTCTGCTTTTCTTTGTCGCAGATATAGGGTGGATTGCTAACGATAACATCCACATTATCAATCGTTTTTGTTAATATATCTAGCTGCTCCCAATCTATTGAAACGCTATTACGAATAGCATTGTTGCTTGCCATTTGTAATGCCTCTTCGCTAATATCTATCCCCTTGATTTGCCATAATGGGCAATGGTGTTTAAGAGCAATAGCTATACATCCGCTTCCTGTACCTATATCCACTACTCGTAATGGACTATGTTTATCCATTTCAGCCAGTATCCACTCTACTAGTTCGGCTGTCTCTGGGCGTGGAATGAGGGTGTCAGAATTCAACTGCAGGTCTAGTCCCATCCATTCGGTATGACCAAAAATATACTGAATGGGCTGTTGTTCGATAAGTTTTTGCAAAATTATTTCTATATTTGGAATATTTTCCGTAACTTTGCAGCCCGTTATAACCTGCGTGCGCGTGAGCCCTGTCGTCTCTTCGATGACCCAATAGGCTAGTTCGCGTGCTTCTTCCTCGGGGAAATGTCCTCGCAGTTGGGATATAATATAATCAATTTGCTGTTTCACGCTGCAAAGGTAGTGAAAAAAATGCAAGTGTGCAAGTATGGATGAGAAATATATATATCGTTGTTTACAATTAGCGCGTTTAGGCGAGTATTATGTTGCCCCCAATCCAATGGTGGGTGCAGTACTTGTATCTCAATCAGGTGAGATACTTGGCGAGGGCTGGCACGAGCAGTATGGTGGTCCGCACGCCGAGCCTAACTGTATACGCAATGCCGAGCAGGCACATCCACAGGGTATTGATTATCAGTCTTGTACGCTATATGTTAGTCTTGAACCTTGCAGCCATTATGGCAAGACGCCACCTTGTTCCGAATTGATTATCAACAAAGGCATAGGTCGTGTGGTTATCGGTATGCTTGACCCTAATCCGCAGGTAGCTGGTCGTGGAGTAAGGATGTTGCAAGAGGCGGGCATAGAGGTGCGAGTAGGTGTATTGGAATCCGAGTGTTTGCAACTCAATAAGCGTTTCGTATGTTTGCACACCAAGCATCGTCCTTATGTGATTTTGAAGTGGGCACAAACGGCGGATGGTTATATCGATGTGCAGCGTGATGGAGGTAGTCCTTTGGTTATCTCAACGCCGTTGACCAAACAACTTGTTCATCAGCAACGCGCTGAAAATATGTCTATTATGGTAGGAACCCGCACAGCATTGTTGGATAATCCTCGTCTGCTTAATACGCGTTGGAGTGGACGCCATCCTATTCGTATCTGCCTAGATAGGCATAATGTGCTGCCAGCTGATAGTCGAATCTTTTCGGATGATGCTCCTACGATAGTGTATCGTGACAATACCGATTGGCAGTATATTATTCAAGACCTAGCGCAACGCAATATCAGTTCGGTCTTGGTAGAAGGTGGCGCTACACTCTTGCAACATATCCTAGATAGTGGTATATATGATGAGGTGCATATTGAGGTGAGTCGTTTTACAATGTCTCAATTGGCAGGATCTGACCAGGTGGGTGTTGCGGCGCCTAACTATGCTTTGCGATCTTCTGCGCAGCTCATTGACGGTAATCAAGTGTATGTAGACTATCGTTAATCTATCGGTATCTCTTCGGTATCCCTTCGGAGTGGTAATGAGGTGGTAACGATAAAGATAGGAAAAACAAAGACAAATACTTGTGTATTTGAGAAAAAAGTTGTATCTTTGCAGCGAATTGAAACTAATACATATATGAACAAACGATTGGTGTTGAAAATAAGAAGACAATTAGCGCTATTTTTAGGGCTGATATTGTTGCTTGCAGGTATGTCTTCTTGTCAGTTTGTGGCTAAAAAGCGTACACAGGATGTTGTGGCTGAATGCTGCGGCAAGAGTCTGACAATGAGTGATATAGAGCGTATAACAGTAGGTTTTAGCGGTGCAGATAGTGCACGCCTAGCCGAGGAATATATATATAACTGGGCTGTTGAACTACTTATGTACGAGAGTTCTCATCGTGTGGCTAGTCGCAATATCGAGGAGCTAGTTGAGGACTATCGTCGCTCACTTTATATCAACGAGTATGAGCAGTTGTTGATGGCACAGCGTATGCCTTTGTTCATTGAAGATTCGGTGGTAGATGCTTTTTACAATACCCATAAGCAACACTTGGTTTTGCGTGAGATGATTCTCAAAGGGGCATTGCTTGTGGTGCCTAATGGCGCTCCAGATATGTCTAATCTGCGCAAGTATCTTGGTAAGCTAGATGATGCCGCTTCGCTAGAATGGATTGAGAAGTATGTCTATCAGTATGGAGTAGGGTATGAGTTGTTTTTGGACGAATGGAAACGCAGCGAGGAAATTCTATCTTGTATGCCCGTTGAACTAGACGAACTGGGTAAATTGTTGCGCAAGGACGACTTGGTGGAGATTAGTGATTCGGTTAATACCTATCTTCTGGAAGTTGTTGATTATTGTTCGGAGGGTGGCGTAATGCCTTTGGATTATGCCCGCAAGGATATTGAGAAGAATATTTTGGGAGACCGTCGTGATGCTTTTATTCGTGCGGCTCGCAAGGAACTATATGATAAGTCGATTAAAAAAGGAAAATTAAAACGATATGAGAAATAAATTATTGCTTATTGGCTCTTGGCTCTTTGCTCTATGTGGTATGTCTATGGCGCAAGACAATGTCATAGACGAGGTGGTATGGATTGTAGGTGAAGAAGCTATCTTGCGTAGCGAGGTAGAAGAAGAGCGCCTCCGCGCACAATACGAGGGTACACCTATCCCAGGTGATCCGTATTGCGTTATTCCCGAGCAACTAGCTATTCAAAAACTCTTCTTGCACCAAGCAGAGTTGGACTCTATCGAGGTCAGCGAGTCGTCTGTAAGTAGCCAGGTAGATATGCGCCTTAACTACTATATCTCCCAGATTGGTAGCAAGGAGAAGATGGAGGAGTATTTCAACAAGACCACTAGCGAGATTCGTGAGGAGATGATGACGATGGTTCGTAATCAGATGATTATCCAGCAGATGCAGTCTAAACTCACGGAGAATATTGCACCTACCCCAGCAGAGGTTCGCCGATTCTACAACTCACTTTCTCAAGACTCTATTCCTATGGTTCCTGCCCAAGTAGAGGTGCAGATATTGAGTATCGAACCTTCTGTTCCTGTTGAGGAGATTGAGCGTATCAAGGCTAGTCTGCGCGACTTTACCGAGCGTGTACACAATGGTACTGCCGATTTTGGTATGTTGGCGCGTTTGTATTCGGATGATATTGAGTCTGCCAAGCGTGGTGGCGAATTGGGTTTTGTGGGTAAAGGACAATTGGTCAGCGAGTTTGCCAATGTAGCTTTCAATCTTACTGATCCTAAGCGCGTTTCTCGTATTGTTCAAACTGAATATGGTTTCCATATTATTCAGCTGATTGAGAAGAAGGGCGACCGTATCAACTGCCGTCATATCTTGCTCAAACCTCGCGTTTCTATTGATGATAAAGTGCGTTCGATCGAACTGCTTGATTCTGTCCGTACCTTGGTGGTAGATAGTGGTTTGGTATTTGAGGCTGCTGTGGCTCGTTACTCGCAAGATAAATCTACGGTAATGAGTGGTGGATTGATGACCAATATGAATACGGGAGCAAGCAAGTTTGAGTACCAAGACCTCCCACCAGAGATTGCTAAACAAATCTATACTTTGGCAGAGGGTGAGGTTAGTGTGCCTTTTGTTATGATGGACCGCACCAAGAACAAGGAGATTTGTGCCATCGTTCGCCTCAAAACCAAGCGTGATGCGCACAAGGCCAATCTCGTGGATGATTTTCAGGTTATTCGTGAGATGCTTGAACAGAAGTTAAGCGCCGATCGTATTGATCAATGGATTCGCAACAAGCAAAAGGAGATTTATGTCTCTATTGATCCTATGTGGCGTGGTTGCGATTTTCAGTATCCAGGTTGGATACATGAGTAGAGGATAGCGTATTGAAACGAGTTCTATACATACTGATATGCCTGTCGTTCTGTTTGTGCGCTTATGCCAATCAGAAGCGCAAGTCTTTGGTCTATCTTGAACATTCAGCTACCCTCTCTTTCGACAAGAAGCGTATGCCTGATGCCCAGATACTGAAGGGAAATGTGCGTTTTCGCCATGATTCGGCATTGATGTATTGCGATTCGGCTTACTTCTTCCAGAATGACAACTCTTTGCACGCCTTTGGGCATGTGCGCCTCGTTCAGGGTGACAGCCTTGAAGGCTATGGCGATGTTTTGTACTACAATGGCAATACCAAGATTGCCCGCTTTCGTCGCCGCGTACGCTTGATACACAAGGGGATGGTTCTCACTACCGATAGCCTGAACTATAACCGTACCAAGGATATAGCATACTATTTCTCAGGAGGAACTATTCGTGATAGTCTGAATACCCTCACATCCAAACGAGGACAGTATACCCCTTACAATGACCGTGCTGTTTTTAGCGATGATGTCTGCTTGGTTCACCCTAATTTCACGCTCTACTCTGATACGCTCTGCTACAATACCGCGACCTATCAAGCTGACCTTGTCAGCCCAACCACCATTTATTACGAGCAGGAGACCACCATTTATTCCTCTTTGGGTTGGTACAATACCAAGACCGAGCATTCTATGCTACTTCAACGCTCGCAAATCATACACGCCGATGGTATGACCCTAACAGGCGATACAATATACTATGACAAGCGATTGGGCTATGGCCATGTGCGTGGACATATGCAGAGTGTTGACTCTACCCATCATATCACCCTAACGGGTAATAAAGGCGAGATATGGGACCAAGAGGACCACGGCTATGCTACCGATAGCGCAATGCTTATCGATTGGTCCGACTCTACCAACCACACCTATATGCACGCCGATACGCTGTTTACCTGGCAACTCCCATATCGTACATACCGATTGGTGCCACAGGATAGCGTTTTACAAGATTCAGTTATGGTGCCTATGCCTGCTGATACTGCGTGGATTGACACAAGCTATGTCGAGATTAAGGCATACTACAATGTGCGCCTCTATCGCGAAGATATGCAACTAGTATGTGACTCGATGTACTACAATGGTAAGGACTCTTTATCACGACTATGTGGTGACCCTGTCTGTTGGAATGCCTCTAACCAAGTATCTGCCGACACGGTTATCATTTACTTCAAGAACAACCAACTTGACTACTTGCACGGCATAGGCAATGCTATTGCCATTAAGCAAGAGGGCGATGCCGAGTTTGACCAGATGGCTGGCAAGGAGATGTATGCCTATATCAGCAACGGAGATATTCATATCGTAGATGTGCAGGGCAATGCCGAGACTGTATTCTACCCGCGCGAAGAAGATGGTACCTACCACGGCGTCAACCGCACGCAGAGTAGTTTTGTCAAGGTCTTCTTTGAGAATCGAACTATCCATCGCGTACTGCTGACCAGTGCCTCCACCTGTGTGATGATACCAATGAGCGAGGCTAGCGACGAGGATAAACACCTACTTACCTTCTTCTGGGCCGAACACGAACGACCACTTTGCCCACAAGATATCTTCCTCACACCAACACGCACACCGCGCCCTGATGCCCAGGCCAAATCGGCCGCGGCAGCCGAAGAAGAGGAAGACGAAGAGGACGAACGCCCTAACAAACGCGGTAAAAAACGAAATAAAAACAATTAATACATCCTATTTAACCAATGAAACGATTACTTATCATTGCTGTCATTTTAACTTCTGTACTCACACTGCACGCCCAAGATTACTTCGGCTTTCACCTAGGTTTTGCACAGTCTGTTACACGACTCAATACGCCTACTAATAGCACTATTCTTACATCTACCAACTACAATGGTATCAAGGTGGGTGTTGTATACGATGCTACACTCATCAAAGGTTTTGGTATGTCTATGGCCCTTAACTATACACTTGGTGCCAACAAGTCTGACTGGCAACAAGTTGGCAAGCTCACCTATCCTGCTGTTCAGAACAAAGGTCTATACCACCAATTAGAGATTCCTGTGGATTGGCAATACAAGTTTGAGATTGCCAAGGACACTTGGATTATCCTCTATACGGGTCCTACTTTGCAATGCGGTTTGGCCTTCAACAACAAGCAATACCGTACCAATGATGGTAAGAAGATATTCCTTGACAAGGACCAAAACTTGTATTCAGAGGATATGAAGGATTATGCCCTCAAACGCATTAATGTCACTTGGGGTTTTGGTGCTGGTTTCCAATATGACCGCTATTTCTTGCGCGGAGGATACGATTTGGGTATCATCAATCCGTACAAAGCTTACCAGTTTACTCAAGAGGTTAATGGTGGCAATCCTCGCACACGCGGCCGTTTTGACCAATGGCAAATCAAACTAGGTATGTACCTCTGGCAATTCTAACCCTTGTCTTTCAACTATAAACTTTAAACTTTCAACTATCAAAATTATGATTCCACGCGAAACAGTCAGCCGCATATACGAAGCGGCCAAAATCGAAGAAGTAGTAGGGCGTTATGTAACACTCAAACGCCGCGGAGCCAATCTCATAGGACTATGTCCTTTCCATAATGAGAAGACAGGCTCTTTTACCGTATCACCATCAAGAGGATTTTACAAGTGTTTTGGTTGTAGTGCTTCTGGCAATGCTGTCGGCTTTGTCAAGGAGATAGAACAATGCTCCTATGTTGAGGCTCTCAAAACCGTTGCACAGATGTATAACATCCACATCGAGGAACGCCAACTTACCCAAGAGGAACAGCAGAAGCAGGATGACCGCGAATCAATGCTCGTGGTCAACGATTTTGCTAACAAATGGTTCCAAGAACAACTCACCCTGACACCCGAGGGCAAGGCCGTAGGCATGACTTACCTGCGTGGAAGAGGACTGCGTGAGGATACTATCAAACTCTTTCAAATAGGTTATTCACCCGAAAAAGCCAAACTCTACGAAGTAGCTACCAAGGCTGGATATGCTGAGAAATACCTCCTCAACGATGCTGCCAATCCGCCTTATATAGGCACGGGTGTTTGTGCTAAGAGTCAAGACGGACGACTCTACGACCGTTTCCGCGGACGCGTTATCTTCCCATTTATTTCGGTCAGTGGCAAGATCGTCGGCTTTGCAGGACGACTACTTGTACAGAGCGATAAGGCAGGCAAGTATGTCAACTCGCCTACTTCACTTATATACGAGAAGCACAACGAGCTTTTTGGCCTCTATCAAGCCAAATTAGAGATATCGCGCAACAATGCTTGCTATCTGGTAGAAGGACAGATGGATGTTATTCAACTCGTTCAATCAGGTATCAAGAATGTTGTGGCATCTGGAGGCACTGCCCTCACTAGCAACCAACTCCGACTCATACACCGCTTTACCGAGAATATCACCCTCCTTTACGATGGCGACAAAGCTGGTATCAAGGCTGCTATCCGTGGTATTGATATGATGCTTGAAGAAGGACTTAATGTGCGTATAATCCTGCTACCAGAGGGCGAAGATCCTGATAGCTTTGCACGCAAGCATAACGCCGACGAACTGCAACAATACTTGTTAGATAATCAGCAAGACTTCATTCGATTCAAAACCAAACTCCTCAGCGAAGAGGCACAGAACGACCCTACCAAGCGCTCGGAGATGATTACCACTATTGCACAGTCTATTGCAGTCATTCCTGATATCATCAAGCGACAGGTGTATGTCAAAGAAACGGCTGTTCTACTCGGCTTCCCGGAGGATGTACTAGCTAAGAAAGTGCTCGAACTGCACAACAAACATATCGAGAAACTGCGCGAGAAGAACAACCGCCAACCTGCACCTAGCTCGGATGACTCTTCTACGCCTACTCCTCCGCCAACTATTGTGGTACCACAAGTACTCACTCAAAAGGAGAAGAATATCCTTAACCTCCTACAAGTTCTTGTTAAGTATGGCGAGCAAATCATTTTCCAGACCGAGGAAGGACAGGCTATCTCTGTTGGCGAATATATTATCAGTATGTTGCGAGCAGATAATGTTGAACTCGAACATCCGTTGCACAAACTCATTATTGACGAGTTTACCCAGAATTATAGCAAGGAGTTCGTTGCTTCTACATTCTATCAGTTCCACCCCGATCCTGCTGTTAGTCAGTTTGCTGTGGAGATGATAGCGGATAAGTATCAACTCTCGCGTCTTTATAGCCGACAGAGTGTGTCGGAGAATGTAGTGCAAGAGGTTGAGATTGACGAGACAGAGTCATTGCCAGATCTTGTTCAACGCTTCATACTCGAACTCAAACTCACTATTGTCAACGAGCGTATCAACGCTTTGCAACAGATGCTTGTTGAGGCCGAGAAACGCGACGACTGGCAACTACAAGTAACTATCCTCGAACAGAAACCAAAACTCGACGAAATCCGTCGCCAACTGTGCCGTGCACTTGGCAACCGAGTTATCGTCTAACCATTATAAACAGATGCTCTTCCCCACTATCGTATATGGTCCTATCCGTTCCCGCCGTTTAGGCGTATCCTTGGGCATCAACCTGATGCCTACGGAGGCTAAACTATGTACTTTTGACTGTGTTTATTGCGAATGTGGTTGGAATCAACCTTTCTCTCATCCTATTCTACCAACCCGTCAACAAGTTCGCGAAGCCCTCAACTCTCAACTCTCAACTCTCAACTCTCAACTAGATGTCATCACATTTAGCGGCAATGGCGAACCTACTTTGCATCCCGATTTCCTCGGTATTATTCAGGACACTTGTGCCCTGCGCGACCAGTATTGTCCGCAGGCTAAAATATCTGTTTTGAGCAATTCTACCCAGCTCTTTCGCGATGATGTTGTGCAGGCATTGCAGCTTTGCGACAACCGCATACTCAAACTAGATTCGGCTATTACCTCTACAATGCGCTTGATTGACAAGCCTGTCAATCCTAATCTCACGGTACAGGATATTATTGACCGTCTTGCGCTTTTCAATGGTGATTTTACCTTGCAGACTTGTTTCCTTACGGGCGAGTACCAAGGACAGATGATTGATAACACCACAGAACAAGAGTTAGAGGCTTGGTATCAGACGATAGATCTTCTTCGTCCTCAACAGGTGATGATTTATGTCATCGACCGCGAAACGCCGCTCAAAACACTCTCCAAGATTCCTGCCGACAAGATGCATCAGATAGCAGCACCTTTGCGGGTAAAGGGTATTGATGTTGTGGTTTCGGTATGAAGATTCTGTTATCGCCACTCAATTGGGGACTCGGTCACGCCACACGCTGTATACCGCTAGTCCGTCAGTTCCTCGAGCAGGGGGACGAGGTGGTACTAGCTGGCGATGGCGATAGTCTGTTGCTCTTGCAACGCCATTTCCCTTCGCTGCGAACGATTACTTTCCCTTCGCTAGAATTGCGTTATACGGAGAACAACCAGCAACGCGGTTTTTATTTGCGTGCGCTACCTCGTCTTCTCCGTTATGCGATTGCTAATAGGTATTACTTACACCAGCAGTTGGCGATTGAGCATTTTGACCTTATTGTTTCTGATAATCGCATCGGTTTCTTTTCTCGCCAAGTCCGTAGTGTGTATATCACGCACCAGTTGTATCTGCGTTTGCCCCGTCGTTTGCGCTTGTTGCAACCCATCGCACGCGCACTACACGCGTGTGTATATAGTAGGTATAACGAGGTATGGGTACCTGATTATGCCGACCCCGAACATAACCTAGCAGGCGAGCTTTGCCACGGTGGTTCTTTTGACAAGCGTGTCAAATACATCGGTCCTCTCTCCCGCTTCTTCTTACCTATAACCTATAGCGCAGCATCCCATAGCGCGCATGGCGAATGTCCCATAACCACATTGGCCCTCCTCTCTGGTTTAGAACCACAGCGTTCTATTTTCGAGCGTCAACTTATCAGTCGTGCTATGCAGTCGGGCGAGCGTATGATCTTGGTACAGGGCTTGCCTAGTCGACCTGCCACGCGTATTGAGCGTGGTAATATAACAATAGTTCCTCATCTTTCGGATGAAGAACTATTACCGTTGTTGTATGAATCTTCTACGATTATCGCTCGTAGTGGTTATTCTACTATTATGGATTTGGAAGTATTGGGTTTGCTTGGTAAGTCAGAGTTACACCCCACTCCAGGTCAAAGTGAGCAGGAGTATCTCGCCACTTTATCCCAAAAGAACTGGTAGGTTTGGCATTTCGTGTCCTACTTCCACTTTTATTACTGGGTAGTTATATTCTTTTACCGCTTGTTGTATCGTCTCTTCGATGCTGCATTTCATCAGTTCGTCTGTGCTGCAATCCGTAAAATGTCCTATCATCAGTCCGCTGATGCGTGCTAGTACGCCACTCATTTTCAGGTTGTTGATCATTCGGTCAATGTGGTAGTGTCTCTCGGCTATATCTTCTATGAGTAGTATAGGAGCGCAGTTCATTTGGTCAATAATTTTATTGAGTTCCCAGGGGGTCCCTTGTAGACCATATAGTACGCTCAGGTTACCGCCTATAATGGCTGTGTTATTGGCTATTTCTTGTATGGTTTGGTTAGATGCTGTTGTGGCTAGTGCTTCTTGCATAGCCAGTAGAGTAGGGTCGTTATCCGCTAGTTCGCTTAGGTCTTTGCACATTGACATGTGTAGCGATTTTACGCCGTGTAGCGCCATTAGGCAGTGTAGTTCGGTGATGTCGGAGTAGCCTACTATCAGGGGCCATTCTGTTTTTGGTCGTGTAGGTAGTTGTATTTGGTCTAGTATTTGTTGTAGTCCGTATCCGCCTCTACTGCATAGTATGATATCCACGCTAGTGTCGGCTAGTGCTTGATTGATATCAGCAAGTCGTTCTGCTGGGGTACCAGCAAATCGTCCGTGTTGATTCATAGCGTGTTGTCCTATGCTCACTTGGTATCCCCACTTTTCTAGGCGTTTTTGTGCGCCAAGTACGAGTTCAGGCTTTATGACTCCTGATGGCGATATTATTCGTATATGTTTCATTATCTATTTTAGAATAAGTTCAATCCTTTCATCCGACCTGCCTAACTGCTTAACTCCATCTATCTCCTGCAAAATTACTATTTTTTTTTCATATATCAAAAAAAAGTTGTATCTTTGCAGCAGATTATGCGAAAATTATATTTATTCATATCATTTTTTCTTTTTGCGTGTGCTTTGATGGCGCAGAAGAATCTCAGTGCGGACAAACTTTTTCAGCAGGGTGACTATGCGCTTGCGCTTGAAAAATATGCCAAGATTTTGGAGACTTATCCTACCAGTTCGTTGTACTTGTATAAGTATGCGCGATGTGCCGATGAATTAGGTGACGATGCTACGGCTTTGCAGTATTATCTTCAGGTTAGCGATCGCTATGTTGATAGACATTTCTATATGGCAGAGATTTATCTCCAACGCTGGAATGCGGAAGCGGCTTTGGAGGCATATACTACTTATCTCTCCTTGTTAGAGGCTCCTGCTGACAACGAAGCTTATGTACAGCAGCAGATGCTGTGGGCGCAGAAACTTCAGCGCTATTTGCGTCGTGTTGAGCGTATGACGGTTATTGATTCGGTATTAGTGCCAGTGGAGCATATCTTACGCCAATGTGTACTCTCTGCGGAGGTAGGTCGATTGCAGTCTGACTCGCTCAATGGTATGGAGTTTATCAATCAGCGTGGTGATTATAAGATATGGTCCGAGCTTGTTGATTCGACGCACTATCTATATTCCTCTCACCGTTTGTTGGATGATTGGACTACGCCAGAGCAGTTGCCATTAACGGTCAATTTTACTCCTGCGCAGTATGCTCCATATGTCTTGGCGGATGGTGTTACCTTGTATTTCGCGGCGCAAGATACCAACGGTTTGGGTGGCTTAGATATTTATGTGACGCGTTATAATAGTGTTAAGGAGGAGTATACCGAACCAGATAATATCGGTATGCCGTATAATTCTCCTGCCAACGAGTATATGCTCTTGTTAGATGAGGTTCAAGAGGTAGGCTATTTGGCGACTGACCGTTTTGCTCCCGAGGGGTATGCGCATGTGTATTCGTTTATTTTGCCTCGTACCAAGCAATATTGGCGTGGTTTGGCTACGGATTCGGTAGTAGCATATGCGCAGTTGCGTTCTTATTTGCACGCGGATGATTCCTATTCAAGGTTGTATTTGCCTACTATCACGGTTCATTCAGACGATGCTATTCGTTTTGTGCTCAATGATTCTATTGTGTACACTTCTGCCGAGCAGTTCCTTTCTCCAGAGGCATATGTGATGTTTATGGAGTGGGAGAATCAGCAAATCAGAGCTCGTCAAGAGCAGCAGGAACTTGAAATGTTGCGTTTAGAGTATATGGAAGCGGATGAGGCCTTGCGTCAGGAGTTAGCGCCTCGTATTCTACAATTAGAATCGAATCAGTCTCTTTTGCAGCAATATAGTCAGTCGTTATTGAATCAGATTCGTCAAATTGAACTCTCCGCCCAATAACCATCTAACCGATAAAAAAAATAAGCGTCCTTGACAAGAGGACGCTTATTTTTATTCTAGCCTAATCGCCTATAGGATGGTATAGGGTTGTATAGGATGGTTTCCTCGCCTATAACCTATATCCGATAGCCGATAGCCTATAACCTATATCCGCTACCCGAATTAAAGTACACCAATCTCTTTGAGTACAGCGGTAGTTTTAGCTACAGCTTCCTCGCTAGCTGCGAAGAGTGCTTTCTCTGCCTCGTTCAATGGCAACTCTACGATCTTCTCAATACCGTTCTTACCGATGATACAAGGAACACCGATAGTGATATCGTTGTAGCCGTACTCGCCCTCAAGGTAAGCTGAACATGGGATCATCTTCTTTTGGTCGTTGATGATGCTGTCAGCTACTGCTGCAGCAGCTGCACCTGGAGCCATCCATGCGCTGGTGCCGAGCAGACCGGTCAAGGTTGCACCACCTACCATAGTGTCTTTAGCTACTTGCTCTAGCTCTTCTGCGCTGATGAGCTCGCTTACTGGCATACCTTTGTAGGTAGCGAAGCGTGTCATAGGAATCATAGTGGTGTCACCGTGACCACCGATTACGAAGCCCTCTACCTCGTTAGCGTTGCACTCGAGTTTTTGGCTCAAGAAATATTTGAAGCGGCTGCTATCCAATGCACCACCCATACCAATCACGCGGTTGCGTGGCAAACCGAGTGCCTTGTAGGTGAGATATGCCATAGTATCCATAGGGTTAGATACTACTACGAGGATTGCGTTAGGTGAGTAAGTGAGGATTTGGTTAGCTACGCTCTTTACGATACCTGCGTTTACACCGATGAGCTCCTCACGGGTCATACCTGGTTTGCGTGGAAGACCTGATGTGATAACTACTACATCAGAACCAGCGGTTTGGCTGTAGTCGTTGGTTACACCTTTTACTACGGTATCAAAGCCCAACAATTGAGCTGTTTGCATGATATCCATGGCTTTGCCTTCTGCAACGCCCTCTTTGATGTCGATCAATACGACCTCGCTGGCTACTTTCTTAACGGCCAACACATTTGCGCATGTAGCACCTACATTACCTGCGCCTACTACGGTTACTTTTGACATAATGATTGTTTTATTAGTATTATGGTTGTATTATGATATTGCAATAATATTGCACGACTTGTTGCGTAATATCGCATATTCGCTGCAAAGGTAATACTTTTTTCTCATATCTCCAAAAAAATAAGCATAAACGCAACTTTTTCTTGTGTATTTGAAAAAATCTTTGTAAATTTGCGGCATATATCGTATAACCTATTAACTCATATACATATGAAACATTATTTATCTTTATTGTTCTGTTTACTGATTTGCGCATCATCTATGGCGCAAGGCAAGGGTCAGATAGTAAAACAAATTGCTAAAGCTGCTGCGGGCAAGGTAGGAGTGGAACTTGTTCAAAGTTCTAAGCAGATAGAAGAGATCCGTCGTCAAGCAAGCATTATCAATAATCAAGGTGTGTCTGTTGCTCCTGTGCGTGTGGATACCCAAAAGTTGATTACTTCGCAGGTTAAGTTGGGACCTCGCTCTCTTGATTTACAGCTTTCGCCTATGTTACAAATTCGTGCTAAATGGCTACAACTAGATACGATTGCGTTGGCATTCGAAAGAATAGTAGCCTATGACACGACAGGCAGAGTATTTCAATTGCCTTCTTTGTCTTTGAAACTGCACAAGGATAGTGCTGCTGTGGAGCCTGTGTTTGTGGATTTGGGTTTGCCTAGTGGTACACTGTGGAAGTCGCATGATGAGCCTGGGTTCTTCTCTCAGTCGGCTAAGGACAGTTTGTATGCGAGCCAGTTGCCTACTATGTTGCAGTTTTATGAGTTGTGGACGGAGTGTACATGGACGCGTGAGCAGTTGGGTTATAGGGTAGAGGGTAAGAATGGCAATCATATCATGATGCCTAGTTATGCGTATTGTGCGTCCAATGGCAGGGAGTTTGCTTTGGGGCAATATACATCTTATTGGCTTGCTCCGGATAGTAGCAACAACACGGTATATTATGTGTTTGCTGATATGAAGAAAGTAGGTCTCGCTATAACTTCTTTACATACTAGTCGTATGGTTCGCCTTGTCCAGAATCGTTAAAAATCTTCACAAATTCTCAAAAAAGTCCATTTAGGTAGCGAAATTTGACAAAAAACACGAATTTCGCTACTTATCTCTTGTTTGTCCTCGATTTCTAATTGTTTTTTGTAGGGCTCAAAAGCCCGTATTTTTATTTAATAAAACATTCGCTTCATTCGTCTCATTCGCCGTTTGTATCAAATAAATATTGGTTAATTTTTTACAATATACTACAATTTTGGTAGTGTATCCTTATCCGACAGCGAAGCGGTCTGACAGTGCAACGATCCGACTTCTAACAGCGCAGCGATTTATATTTATTTTTTAATAAATATTCCTTGTTTTAAGTGGTCAATCGTGGATGATACTGGTGAAAATACAAACAATATCAGTGGAATTATAAGTTTTTGTTAAAAATATTTGGAGATATCAAAAATATGTAGTAATTTTGCTAGCAAAATTGTTCAGTACGAATATAAATCATAATTAAATACCTATGAAACGCAACTTTTTAACACTAGTATTACTAGTCTTTGCCAGTATCGTGATGGCACAGGATATTGCGATTGAGATAAATTCCCAAGAAAGTACTTCTGCCTCTGAAACAACAGAGGATGACCTAGTCTTGATGGTCGTTGAGACCATGCCTGAGTATCCAGGTGGTGCACAAGAGATGATGAAGTTTATTAGTACCAATATTCAGTATCCTCTTGCTGCTCAGAAGAAGGGTATTCAAGGTCGTGTCATCTGCCAGTTTGTGATAGAGAAGGACGGTAGGGTAACCAATATCGTGGTGGTTCGTTCATCGGGGGATGCATCTTTGGATAATGAGGCTATGCGTGTGATTGGCAGAATGCCTAAGTGGAAACCTGGCAAGCAACGAGGTAAGCCTGTACGTGTGAAGTACACGGTTCCGGTTAATTTCCGCTTGCAGTAGTATTGCTTTTGCCTCGGTGAAGGTGCACCCTAATATCTGCGACTTTGATCACCTTGATGATATAGATCCAGGATCAAAGGAGTACGATACGATGCTGAATAATGCTATACCTAACATTCTAGGAATAGTATGGAAGATTTGATAGTTTAAGAAAATACTAGAACAATGACAGAAATTGAAATTATAGCTCTACTATCGGCCTTGATTCCTGCCGTAGTTCTGCTAGGATATATTTATTGGCAAGATCGTAAGTCTCCCGAACCTGTGCTACAATTGCTCAAAGCAACGGCATTGGGTGTGCTAGCAATACCTCTAGTATTGGCTATTACCACCCCACTTGAGTCGCTAGGTATTTTGACCTTTGATGTCAATAATGTGTGGGACGCCATAAATGTGTCATTTTTAGGAGCTGCTATCCCAGAGGAGTTGTCCAAGCTACTTATTCTATGGCTGTTCTTGCGCAATAATCCGCATTTTGACGAGCGTATGGATGGTATTGTGTATGCTGTATGTGTCTCTTTGGGATTTGCGGGATTGGAGAATGTAGCCTATGTGCTAGGCGATGCCGACTGGATGACAACTGCACTATCTAGAGCCTTTACAGCAGTGCCTGGGCACTTCTGTTTTGGTGTGATAATGGGATATTTTTATTCGTTGGCCCAATATGAACCCGCTCATCGAGCAAGGTATATGGCAATGGCTATCGTGGCCCCTATTCTAGCGCACGGTATCTACGATACATTGGCATTCCTCATTCCATTGTCAGCCGTAGTAGAGGGATTCTTGACCTTGCTGTTTGCGGTGTTCTGCTTTGTTTTGTGGAAGTTGGCGAGCCGGTCTATACAGAAGCATTTGGAGAGGAGATGAGGCTATTGGACGCCCTGACGGGCTATAGGGTATCGGATATCGGGTATCGGCTAGAACTTTAGAACGGTTAGAACTTTTAGAACAGCGGCTCCGCCGCACTTAGAACGGTTAGAACTTTAGAACAGCACCGCAGGTGCGCTTAGAACTTTAGAACAGCACCGTAGGTGCGCTTAAAACCGTTAGAACTTAGAACAGCACCGCAGGTGCGCTTAAAACATTTAAACATATGAAACGACTATTTATTCTGCTATTCGCATGGGGGCTCATAGCTACCTGCGTTGCGCAAGATGCCCACTTCTATCTGAAGGACGGCGTCCAATTATCCTGGGATCTATCTACCATAGATAGCATTACCTATGTCAAACCAGAGGCTGAGGTAGTCCTCCCTGCGTCTTGCACCATCAAGAAAGGTTCTAAAGCCAAATTCTCGTACATAGTCAGCGATGGCATTGCTACCGAGTCCATCAATCTGCTATCTTCGAACTCGAATGTTGCTTATGTTTACAACGACACACTATATGCCCTTGGCATAGGTAAATGTCTTGTACACACTACCTACAAGGGTGTAACTTCTACTTGTGTAGTGACCGTAGAGCCTGTGCTTGAGATGGAGCAACTCGCTTCGCTCACCTCCTATGCAGCTTTGGCTACTTACTCTTCCGCAGAAATTGGCGTATACCTCTCACAAGCATTGACCACTACTGGCAAAGCCCAAACAACATTATACCCATATCGCAACGGTTGGAACTTATCTTATGATATCCATCCCTATATGACTTGGTACAGCAGAGATATGATGCCTGCGTGTTTAAGCATATTGGCGGATGCGCAAACCAAGGGATACAAGAATGTTAGTCTCATTGCACGAACCATCCGATTGATGACTACTATGCTAGCGACAGATATCTATGGCGACCTGCCTAAAGCGCAGATAGATATGTTTATCGCGCCTAAATACGAAAGCCAACAAGATATCTACACATGGATGTTCAAGGAGGCAGACGAGTTGTTAGCTGCTTATTCTTCAACAGACTGGCTCAATTGTCCTACCAACCTAAAAATAGACGCTCAACTAGACCCTATCTATGGTGGCGACTTGACCAAATGGGCTAGTTTCTGCAAGGCGCTCAAAGCGCGTCTATGGTTGCGCAAACTGCCTAACTGGGATAATACATCCACTACTTGTAATACGATTATTGCTATGGTAAATGAGGCCTTGACAAATTGGCAAGAACCACGCTACCAATATGCTGCAATAGCTTACGAGAATACTTGCCCATGGGGTCAAAACTCTCCTTGGTATTCACCTCTATGGGGTAATGACCTGCATTCTTCAGTTCCTTCCACCTTCTTCTTGCACGGTATAATGGGTAGTATTGATGGTACATATCAAAGAACTCGTGGATATGCACTTGACCCTCGTGCTAGCCGAATAATGCAACAAAATATTCCTTCACCTATGCTCCACTTGGAGAACAATATAGGTATGGATCTTTCATATACAACCAGCGATTATCCTTACTTATACTCCAGTTATAATCCTTATACTCAGAACAATGGTTATATAGCACTTCTCACCACTGAAGAGCTGCTATTCATCAAGGCGGAAGCACAATACTGGGCAGGTGATGTGGCAGGAGCATATACCACTACTGTATCGGCTACCAAGCACAATATGCAGCGCTACGGTTTAGATGAGTCTACCATAGCATCCAATTCGGACTTGCAAAACCAATACAATCGCTTCTTCGAAATCAAGCTGCCTTCAGACCACACCTTCACTATTGCGGATTTGATGCAGCAGAAGTATGTGGCTATGTACCTGCAACCAGAACAATGGACCGATATGCGCCGTTATAATTACAGTTCATCTGCCAACGGTATATCCTATGTCGCTCCAGGCAAGGCTCCTGTGTATGTGTATGATGTTAAGCGCGTTCATAATGGCAGAAATACACTCTTTGCCAATGATGCGTCTAATTTCTGCTTGACTTATAGTCTCCATCGTCCATACAATCTATACGAACCTTACTGGTGTACAGCGGACAACTATGGTACCAATGCACAGCTTTCACCTAATGCTTGGGTGATGCGCATCAACCAACCTTCACCTCAATTTGCACTGCCAGAACTCATACGATTAGGTATCTATACCGCTGGTGCAGATAGACCAGAACTCAACCCTCTGTTCCTTAAAAAGCGTATGATTTGGGCACAAAAGAACGAGCAGGTTGTGCAAACTCTGGACAATATACCTTGGTTATAACGGCTTAACTAGAATATGAATATGAAACGACTATATATCATCATCGTAGCACTCTTGAGCGTGTGCTATATCTATGCACAAGAAAGAATTTATGTGCATCGTTCCAATGGCAATATCGAGGCGATCTCGCTTGATCAGTTGGATAGTTTGAGTTTTATCACTACCAAAGCCCATCTTCAAATCACAGCCGATAACGATACCGTCCGTGTAGGCGAGGTTGTTGACCTCTATTCCAATATCGTAGAAGGTAGTGTGATGAATGTGAAATGGGGAACACGCACTTCGGATTTGTTGTATGTCTATGGTTCTTATAACACTGGTTATGCCCGTGGATTGGCGCCTGGTCAAGCTGAAGTACAAGCCGTATGTGACGAACTAGTCGCCACCTACCCACTCACAGTCATCGGTAGAGCTACCAGTACAGGCGCACCCCAAACCTATTGGGAAGTGGCTAGCAAGCAGGTACAGGCGGGCGAACAGATAGCCTTTGAGGCACAATATGACAGCAAGAACTACCCAGTGGATTACACTGCCGTATGGTACGACCTTGCAGTGGTAGAGGAAAAGAAAGCTACTTGCACCTTGATCAAAGCATTTGACTATTCTTATACCCAAAACGCAGTAGCAACCACTATACAACCGTTAGCAGAGCAACAACGCTATACCCACAACGCTAACTCGTGGAGTAATAAGACTTCCTCTTATCTGTGTACTGATCATTTCTCAGCTACGCTCAATGATACATTGGCTACCGAAGAATGGAACTATCCACGCGATACCACCGAGTTTACCCATAAAATCAAGAGCTATTTCGGTGCTACTTTCCCACAAGTTTTCAAGGATAGTGTCAAAGCACAAATGGATGCCAATAACGAGCGCAACTACAACGCCTATATGCAGGTGTTTACTGCCTTGTCGCTGGTTAGCGCAGAAGATATCGAATGGATGACCGACTCTGTCTTCAATGCCAATTCTCATACCTGGAAAAAAGTCTTCAAGCAAAATGATACAATTTGGAGTACCACGCACTTTGATACCCTAGATGTGTATATTGATACCACTATCAAGGTTACAGGTCGTCCTCCTAGACTAGATACCACTTGGTACTATGATACTGTGTTGGTGCTTAAACCTTGGGTGGAGAAGATCAATTATATCTATCCACAGGTCGTTGAGCGCATCGACCGCCTCTGGCGCGATTCGGTATCCTATATCGACTTGCTTGTAAGCACCGATGGCTATGCAGTAGAATACAAGAAGAGTTGCCAAGTCAATGCTGAGTTCCGTGTGTATGACAAGAAGGGTAATTATGCCAAGAGCAACCCGCATACCATAGTACTAGAGAACAGCGTGGAGAAAATCAAGATCAACGCGGCTAACGACCCTATTATTGTCAATACTGCTCTCACGCTGCAAGCAGGTAAATACTATACCGCTCGTCAAGGTAAGAAGCAATACCAATGGCTTTTCCCTGAGGGTACCCAAACCGCTACTGGCGCTGCTATCACTAGCTACGAAGGCGAAACAACGCCATCTCTGGTATTTACTACTGTCGGTAGTCAAAAAGTAACGCTTATCACGACTATTAATGGTGTTCGCCTGCCTAGCGAAGTGATGACCATCCATGTTGCTGGTAATCAAGCTTTACCAACCTTGTACTATGCTACGGTGCAAGGCAATATTATGGCATACAAGTTGGCGAATGCAACGCAAAGTCAAACAGTGAAATACCAACCATACGATTTGGGCTTCTATGCCGAGCACGCCTTCAACCTCCTCTTTAAGGATAGTCTGCTTTATGTTCTTGATGCGGGTAAGCAGTTCGGTTATATGAGTGATTACTATGGCGCAGGCGATGGTAAGATTTCCGTACTCTCCAAGGACGGTAGCCGAGTAGAAACGATGCTCAACAATCTCGGACAATTCGCTGAAGATGACCCATACTTTGGATACATCGAGGGCGACTATCTCTACTACACTGACCGTAATATGGGTATTGTCAGACTGCACCTATCTGATCGTCAGATGATGGGTGAATGGGTTCTTCACTATGTGCAAAACAGTACCTTGGGATATTACAATCGCAATTGGAGCTATGGCAGTATAAATGCCAACATCGGTAAGATCAATGGCGTATGGCATTGGTGTAAGATATACAATGGAAAAGGTATCTTCCGCTTTAAGGATAGCGATATCTTGCCTGCGCCAGTCACTCTTGGAGAGGAAATTCCTCAGGATGGTGTGATGCTTGAGGGGTTGACACCTAAATCCTTTGTGTATGTACCTAAACATAATAAAATATTGGTGCATATTTTGGATATTGGTTACAATGGGCTATATGCTTGTACATATGAGGAGTTGGATGCTATAGGAAGTAGTAAGAATATGCTCAGACCTTATGCGGTTACTTACAATGGTCAAAATTTTGAGAGCAATACTACTAGCAACCTTCTTGCAATAGAGGGATCTACATATGAAGCAGTAGGCATATGCCAAATGGTGTACGACGAAACTACCGATTGTGTGTACTTTGCGTACCGCAATAATAGTTATAATACTAGTGCCTTCCCTCCTACCGGTATCTATCGCTATAATGTGACAACAGGCGAAGTTACTTGCCTCATCGAAGGCGTAGAAGCATATGGTATAACTGTTAATAATCAACCATCTATATTATTCTAATTATGAAACGAGTACTCATCTTATTATTCCTTTGTGGATTATTTTTGAATATGCAAGCTGTGAATATCACAGTTATCCGTTTGACTGGCGATGCCAAAGAGGTGGCGCAGGTCAACGCAATCCAATTCTTGCCAGGTCAGACCATCAAATGCCAACTCTCTAATGGCGAATCAACCGAATTAACGGGAGTGCGTAAAATCAGTTTTGAGAACAACGATTTTACGGCTATTGAAGATGTAACAACTCCATCTACTATTCGTGTATATCCTAACCCTACGGCGGATATGTTGATTATTGATGGTGTTACAGCCCAACAGGAGATCGCTATCTATTCGCTCAACGGCGCCAAAGTCCTCTCTACCCAATCGCAAGAAGGCACCAATACCATTCAAGTGTCTGAATTGCCCAATGGTGTATATTTGTTGCGATTATCTAACGAGACCTTTAAGTTGATCAAGGAGTGATGACGCGCCGGCTGGCGCTGTGGGCTATAGGCGATGAGGCTATAAGGCGATGAAACCACCGCTACACAATACTACACAATACTACTCAACACTACTCAACACTACTCAATACTACTCAATACTACACAACCCTATACAACCCTATACAACCCTATACCACTCTATACAATCCTATACCACTCTATACAATCCTACACAACTCTATACCATCCTATAGGCGATAAGGCGAGAGGATATGTTTAAATCAACAATAACAACATTTATTTTTCAACAACATTCCGCTCGCCAACGCCGCGAGCGGTAAAGAGTAGAACGCTTAGAACTTTTAGAACTTTAGAACAGCACCGCAGGTGCGCTTAGAACATTTAAACATATGAAACGAATCTTTACTCTCTTCTTCGCTACCCTCAGCACGCTCGGCATATGGGCGGAGGAGTTTAGTTATCGTGATGTGGTTTATCGAACCACATCATCAACAGAGGTTGAGGTAGTTAGGGCTAGCATATCAAGTTTGTATTGCTCTGAAGTTAATATATGTTCAACTGTTAGATATCAAGGAGTAAGTTATACGGTAACTAGTATCAAAGATGGAGCTTTTTCATATTATTTTAGTCTGTCTACAGTTACTATTCCTGAGAGTGTAACGCGTATTGGATATGGTGCGTTTAAGAATTGCAGCGAATTAAAGACTATTACTATTCCTAATAGTGTTAAGAGTATTGGAGGTGAAGCTTTCGCTGGTTGTTCAGAATTGGTTTCTGTGTCAATTGGCAATAGTGTGATAGAAATTGGGAATTATGCGTTCTCTTATTGCAAAAGTTTGACTTTGATAAATATCCCCAATAGTTTGAAGAGTATAGGGCAGTATGCATTTGAACAATGTTCCAGTTTAACCTCAATAAACATCCCCAATAGTGTGGAAAAAATTGGTCGCGATGCTTTTGATAATTGCACAGGTTTAACAACTGTAACTATAGGCGATGGTGTGACAAATATTGATTGTAATACTTTTAGGTTTTGTTCTAGTTTAAAAACGATTATTCTTCCTGAAAATATAACGAAAATTGGAAGTTCTGCTTTTAGAGGATGCTCTAGTTTAGAATCTATTTCTATTCCTAATATTACTAATATAGGTAGCTGGGCCTTTGATGGATGTTCTAGTTTAGAAACTATAAATCTAGGAGATAAAATCTCTGTAATTAGTTCTAGGGTATTTGAGCATTGCTCAAGTTTAATCTCTATTGTTATCCCAGAAAGTGTAACTGAGATAGGAGAGCGTGCGTTTTATGATTGTTCAGGTTTGGCTTCGATAAATATCCCCAGTAAGATAACGGATATAGGAAAAAAAGCGTTTGAAAATTGCTTTAGTTTGAGATCAATAGAGTGGAATGCGAAGAATTGTTTCGATTTATCATATCTCTCTGATTATAATCCGTTTAGTGACATTCGTTCTGGTATCACTTCCGTGATATTCGGTGATAGTGTAGAGTATATTCCTAGTTTTTTATGTGATGAAATGGAAAATCTAACTTCAGTTACTATTCCGGAGAGTGTGAAGAATATTGGAATATTGGCATTTAGCAACACCGGTATCCTCAAGGATTCTTCTCGTTGGGACAATGGCGCGTTATATATCAATGATTGTCTTATAGCTGTAGATACTAATTTGGTTGGGGCGTATAAGGTAAAGGTTCGTACTCGCGTGATTGCACAGGGGGCTTTCGCAAAGTGTTCCTATTTAACTTCTGTTTCACTGCCAGATGACATAACGATTATAGATCGAGGGTTGTTCTATGACTGCTCTTCTTTGAGTTTTATTACCATTCCTAATAGCGTAACAAGTATTGGCCAGGAGGCCTTCTCTGGTTGCTCAGGTTTGACCTCCATTACTATTCCCAACAGCGTAACGAGTATTGGAAGGCAGGCGTTCTGGGGTTGCAAATCGCTGAAATCGGTGACCATCCCTAATAGTGTAACAGAGATTGGATGGGATGCGTTCGGGGGTACAGCGCTCTACAATGATTCTGCTCATTGGGAAAATGGGGCATTGTATATCGACAATTGTTTGATAAAGGTAGATGAAGGTTTTGCAGGTCATTTCCGTATCAAAGAAAATACTCGAGTAATAGCAGATGGGGCGTTCTATGGTTGCTCCTTGCTGACTTCCGTGACTATTCCTAATAGCGTAACGAGTATTGGAAATTGGGCGTTCGGATATTGCTCCTCGCTGACTTCCGTGAGGATTCCTAACAGCGTGACGAGTATTGGAGAGGATGCGTTTCCTTCGCATACTCAAATTATTCGTCAATAATCCCGACTCCATATATGAAGCACAAGAGCACGCTCACGGCGTGCTCTTGTTGGTATTATCGGCTATTTTGAGTTAGTAATTCTGTCGAATTCGATAGAATTAGTTAATTGCGTTGATTAATTAAGTTGACAACTACCTTTACCATCACATCTTTCTCTTCTGTTTTGCTTTCCGCAATCATCAGCGTCAAAGCAACTAGCGTACTATCTGCAATGCGTTTGCTACCATCGGAGTTGTAAAGTACTTTGTTGTTATTTAAGAACCACAAGAACAATGTGGCGGCTATGCGTTTGTTGCCATCGCTGAATGAGTGGTTTTTTGTTACCAGATATAGCAACATGGCGGCTTTTTCCTCAACACTGGGATATAGTTCTTCGCCACCAAAAGTTTGGTAAATCTGACCAATACTGCTTTTGAAAGAATCATCTTTCTCATTGCCAAATAACACTGATGCACCAAACTTATCGCGTAAACGCTGAATTTGCTCCATTGCATTTTCATAAGTGGCATAAAACGAGGCTACTTTTGTAGTTTGGTCAATGGTCAAACGTTCGTAGTCATAGTTGTCAAGCGTATCAAGTGCATAGGTGTAGTCCACTACTACATCCAACAGGTCTTGTGTCTCGATAGTGTTTTCTTGTTCTCGGTGTTGTAGCGTGCGACTAACTACTTGAACCAATTGGCGCAGCTCGCTAATCTGCTCATGGCGCAAGCGTTCGTTGATAGCATAGCCTTTGATGAGATACTGCTTCAATACACGGTTTGCCCATTGGCGAAATTTGACACCTCGTTTAGAATTTACTCTATATCCAACGGAGATAATCATATCCAAATTGAAGTATGGAATGCTACGCCGTACTGTACGCTGGCCCTCTTTTTGAACTTGTGCAATTTTTGCACAGGTTGAATCTCTGTCAAGTTCATCGTCCGCGTAAATTTTGTTAATGTGACGAACAATTGATGTACGATTCGTTTGAAATAGTTCTGCCATCTGTGCTTGTGTTAGCCATACTGTTTCATTCTCCAAACGTACATCAATTTGTGTTTGGTCATCGTCAGTTTGATAGATAATGATTTGATTGTTGTTGTCCATAATTTTGCTAGATTTTTTAATTTTACTGCAAAATTACTACAACAAACTGCTAAAAGTTGTCAGTATCTCAAGAAAAATGAATAATTGTGTATTTTTTTTGTAAGGTTTAGTTTGTATTGCGAAGATCTGTTCTATAAATTTGCTGTAAAAAGTAACGGCAATGGTGGATAAAGGTGCCGCTGATTTGGGATTAATGGCTTCTAAAGTGCGATGGTTACTACCTGAAAAATATTTTGAGATTGCCGCTACTTCTGCCGCTTGTTTGTTGTGTCTATATATTATAGGAGTGCTGAATACTCAGCGTTTTGGTGTTTTTGTGCCGAAGGTTGGAGAATTTGGATAGAAAAGTGACATATAAGGCATGCGAAAGTAGCTATGTTATAAGCACTTCCGCATGGGTGGATTTTTTTTGAAAAAAGTTTTCGTGTGCCGAAGATTGTGCCGAATCCAAACTCCCGTGCCAAATGTCGCTACAACGTTGCGACATTTGGTTAGATATTAATTACACCATATTGGTGGCAGTTGGTGTGTTGATAAAAAAGTGATGATAATTGTCAAGTAGGCGTTGAATATCTTCTTTGCCTACTGGATTGGATGATTGGATGGCAAATCGAATGAATATCAAGTAAGAATTGTGATTATTTCTCTTTTATGCGGTCGAGGCAGAAATCTTTTCTACCGCATTGTTTGCAATGAGTGCCTTCCCAGATGGA
>JAEIGA010001649.1_pt1 | contig 35127 bp, 53 predicted proteins | sample 9270691 | NCBI WGS metagenome assembly JAEIGA01 (sample SAMN17057246, study PRJNA624740) | gut metagenome | biome: biome; isolation source: fecal sample | host: Bos grunniens | place: China: Xizang | collected 2019
CTGAATTCTGCGTGCAAAGGATTTTTCAAGTTTTTGAAAAAATCTGAGCCGAAAAAATCGAAAGGAAGGCGATCCTGCATGACGACAGCCGAAAGAAAAGCAGAGCTATTGCAGGTGGTGAAGGAACTGGACGTTCCAATCCAAAAATCAGTGTCGGAACTGCTCGACAGGATCGTTTTCCTTGAAGAGCAGCTTATAAATCTTGAGAAACTCCCGTTCATACGGGTCAATCCCAAGAATAAGGCGCAGCAAATCTCGACACCAGCAAGCAAACAGTACGTCACGCTGCTCCAGCAGTACGGTGCAGCGCTGAAAGTGCTTTTGAAGTTGACTGCAAACGTTTCTGAGGGTGAGGATAGTCCGCTCCGGGCTTACCTCAACAAAATGAAAGAAGAATATGACGCACCTTGAATTTTATCACAACGAGATCCATAAAGGGAACATCATAGTCGGGCAGGAGTTGCATCGTGAGCTTGACAGGCTGATGGATGATCTTAACGATCGCCGGTATGTCTATGACACACGGGACGCTGACATCAGAATTGACTTCATGCAGAACTGCATAAGGCTCACCAAGTCTCCTTTTTACGGAAAACCTATGATCCTGCTTCCGTGGCAGAAGGCATATATCGAAACGCTGTACTCGTTTAAGATGCGAGATATGGAATATATCAATCCAGCAGGCATCAAAAAGCTTGTGGACAGATTTCAAGAATCGTTGCTTCTTGAAGCCCGGAAAAATGCGAAAACAGAGACTTGCAGCGGACTTGCAGATACTGAATTCGTCGTAGGTAACGAGGGATCAGATATCGTTTTATCATCAAATGACGATAGCCAGGCTGATATACTCTATGCTGCTTGTGACATAATGCGGTCAATGATCGACCCGAAGTCAAAAGATACACAGCGAAAAATCAATCATCTTTTGAACAAGATCACAAACAGCAAGATGTTCAAGATATCCGACCGTACCAGAAATAAAGACGGCAGAAATATTGATTTTGCCATTATAGACGAGATCCACGAGATGAAAGAACTGGATGTCATTATGGCAATCAGACAGTCAATGTCGCTGAAAATAAATCCTAAGTTGATAATGATAACGACCGAGGGCACGGTGAACGGCGGCGCTCTTGATGAACTGCTCAAAGAATACCGCAAGATCCTCAACGGTGAAGACGACAGTATATCAGCTGAAAGAAAGCTTCCTTGGCTTTATACACAGGACAGCGAAGAAGAGATCTATGTTGATGAATCGAGCTGGTACAAGTCTAATCCCTCTCTCGGACCTATCAAGCAATGGCAGTATCTCAGAGAGAATGTAGACGAAGCTAAGAAGTCGCCGATAAAGCGTGCAAAGATTCTCACAAAGGATTTCAACGTCAAGCAGAATGCAGCCCGCACATGGCTTAGCCGTGAAGACTATGAGAATCCTGCAACGTTCAAAGTTCAGGACTTTGAAAAGTCGGTATGCCTCGGAGCTGTTGACCTCGCTCTGACAACGGACCTTGTAAATGCAAAGGCTCAGTTTATGAAACATGATGACTCCACTAAGTATTGGCTATCGCATTACTGGATCTGCGAAAACAAGCTGACTAAGTCACCCGACATCGACGAGGGCGCTAAGTATGAGGAATGGTCAAAGCGTGGTCTGCTGACTATCGTGCCGGGCAACGAAGTCGATCCTGCCATCGTCGCAGAGTGGTACTATCAGCTCTATCAGAACTACGGCATCATCACGCTCGCCTGCGGGTACGACCAGCGATACGCTTCAGTGTTCAAAACCAGAATGGAGGAATACGGCTTCAAGCCGGAAATGATAGTGCAGTCCAAGGCGGTGCTCAATGCGCCGACCCTGCTGCTTGAAAGTGACCTGCAAAGCAGGCTTATTAATTACAACAACAACGAAATTGACGCTTGGTGCTTTGGCAATGCCGCCCTGGAGTTTGACAGACACGGCGACCTTTGCCAAGTAGTTAAGATTCCGAATATGAAAGGCAAAAAGGTTGACGGTGCGGTCACGGGCGTAATGCTCGAAGAAATGCACCGCAGGTATAAAGACGAGTTTATGAACAGTTTGAGTAGGTGATAACAACGGGTATTTTTCAGTATGTAAAGCGAAAACGGCAGGAGCTGCGCTATGCCAAGATGCTCAGCGGCGGCGTGCCGATTTTTACAAGCTTTGGGCAGGATATCTATGCATCTGATGTCGTGCGGCAGGCTGTTAATAAGATCGTCACGGAGTTGATGAAGCTCCAGCCGGCACACACTCGTAATTTTAACAATGTCGATGTGGAATCGCCGCAGGACAGTTTAATTCAGGGCGTGCTTGACCGACCAAACGAGATGATGACGGCATCAGATCTTCTGTCAAAGATAGGCTGGTCGATTTTTCTCTACTATAACGCTTGGGTCTATCCGACCCGTGACAAAGAGGGCAGGCTGACAGGGTTATATCCGATCACGCCGTCCGATGTCACCTTCGAGCAGGATCAGACCGGCGCACTCTACGTCACGCTGCAGTTCCCGAGCGGCTATGTTTCGCCGGCGATCCCATACGACAGCATCATTCACTACCGCTATCAGTATTCGGTGAACGAGTTTATGGGCGGTGACCTCTCGGGCAATCCCGATCAGAGAGCACTGCTTGAAACATTGAAGCTGAATCACACGATGATGCAGTCGATATCCAAGGGCATTAAGTCAAGCTATGCTGTCAACGGCATCGTGCGATCAAAAACCGTCATCAACAAGGAAATCAACGAGCCTCTGATAAAGCAATTTGAAGAAGAACTGCAAAAGTCAGAGCACGGCTTCCTGCATCTCGGCTTGGATACCGACTTCACGCCGATAGATAAGAAGATACAGGTCGCAGATAAGGACACCATCAAGTTCATCGATGATAAGATCCTCAGAAACTTTGGTATGAACACGGCTATTTTGTCTTCTGACTTCACCCGTGAGCAGTATGAAAGTTTCTATCAGTCCTCGCTCGAGCATATCGTCATCGGACTCGGACAGGCTTTCACCCGTGGGCTGTTCACCCGCAAAGCTCAGATCGGCTTCGGCAACAAGATCATATTCTTGCCGCAGTACCTCGAGTTTATGACGATGTCGCAAAAGATCGAGGCTGCCCGTGTCCTTGGTGACCGTGGAGACCTTTACGAGAACGAAATGCGCAGGATCTTCGGTTTCCGACCGGACCCCGCACTCAACGGTGTCAGAATGATGTCACTGAATTATATCAACGTCAAAGATGCTGAGAAATATCAGCTTAAAAAGACCAACAAGGAGGAAAAGTAAATGACTAAGGTAGAAGAACTCAAAAAGATGTACGAAAACATGGGCGGAGATCCCGAAGCCGTAGCAGACAAGACCCTCATCACGGAAATGCTTGACGCTATGAGCGAGCTTGAGCTTAGTGAGCTCCCCGAGGTTACCGCAGAAGATAACGGCGACGTTCTCACAGTTGTTGACGGTGTATGGGGCAAATCAGCCCCAGCTTCGTCAGGATTGCCTGAGGTAACAGCAGCAGACAACGGCGATGTTCTCTCAGTAGTTGAGGGCGCATGGGCGAAAGCAGCTCCCGCAGAAAATACTGCAATATTTAACGCAATTTTGTCGACAAGCGGAAGCGGGACAATAATGGGCACACTTAGCGATGGGAAAACATATTCTGACATTCACGAAGCTTTTCAGTCGGGAAAATTAATAACACTAAGAGCAACGGGAGCGTTGCCTGTTATACCCGACGCTTTGTTAATTTTAAATCTTAGCAAAGCAATTAACAACGGGTCGACGGATATATTATATTTCGACGTTGTAACACTTGACCATAATACAAATGTGGCAATTTATTACACATCATTGAATATGTCAAGCACCACAGGAACAACTTTCACAGTATTTACAAAGAATGTTACCACAACCTAATTAAAAGGAGGAAACTACTATGACAATAAACGAGGCATTGAAACAAACGTATGTTCGTGCGGGGGGGGGTAGAAGACCTTGAGTCTATAGAGAGAAAGGTCGAGATACTCAATGCTATATCAGAGCTTTTCGGCGGAAAGTCTGATGCTGTATCAGTAGCACAGGCTATCGAGAATATCAGCGAAGTAGTTCAGCCGCCTACGCTTATCGAAAAGACAGTGACCTCCAACGGAGAGTATTCCGCAAGCGATGATGATGCAAGCGGTTACAGCAAAGTAACAGTAAATGTTGTGAGCGAAAACAATGGTTTGTTTGGAGCTGACCCAACTTATAATTTCGGAGTTTTGCGAAGTATCGTGGAGGTCGATATTCCTACCGGTGTTGAAACTATCGGGTCACAGGCATTTAACGGCGCATCTAAATTGACAAGGGTAACAATTCCGCAAACAGTATCAGGCTTGGGCAGTGGCGCATTTATGGGGTGTTCATCACTTACAAGTATTACTATTCCGAGAAGTGTCAACGCTATTAGTAGCAACAGTTTTCAGGGTTGTACAGCGCTTGAAACGATCACAATTAACAAAGCAGAGGGAAGTATAGAGGGCGCACCGTGGGGAGCACCCGAAACGTGTCAAGTAATCTGGACAGGCTGATTTATATCAACGCTAAAGATGCCGAAGAATACCAGCTTAAAAAGCTTGGCACATCAAAGGAGGGATAAGCAGAAATGGCAGATATCAAGGAACTCATCGGACAGGAATTCACAGCAAATGGAGAAGTATTCAGGTGTGAAGATATAAAGTTCATCAATGGTAAAGATTTTTCTATCGTTGCAAGACCTGTAAAAACAGCGCCAAAGGGGGAAAAAGAGAATGAGCCTCAATAAAAAAGACCTTGAACGTCGTTCCCTGACCTTTGAGGTCCGCACAGCGCAGAACGAGCAGGGCGAAAGCATCATCACCGGCAGACCTGTCGTCTACGGTCAGAAGATAAATGTCGGCGGTCTTTTCTATGAGATCATCGAACGTGGTGCTCTCGACGAGACAGATCTTCGTGATATCCCGTTCATCCTCAATCACGATATGGTAAGACTGCCATACGCCCGCAGCAGAAACAACAACGCCAACAGCACTATGCATTTCACTCGCAGCAGTGACGGGTTAGATCTTGATTGGATCAAGCTCGACACCGAGCGGAATGTAGAATCTAAGGCTCTGTTTTCGGCTGTCGATAGGAGAGATATCGATAGCATGTCGTTCTGTTTCAGCGTGCGTGAGGAATGGTGGGAAGATCTTGACACCAATATGCCGACACGACATATCACAAAGATAAAACGGATCTATGAAGTGTCAGCCGTGACATGGGCGGCTTATTCGGACACTACGATAGATGTTGCACGCTCATCCTTGGAGCTGGAGAGCGCAAAGGCGACATTGGAGAATGCCCGCAAGCGTGCAAAGCTCTTACCGGAGGGTAACGAGCAAAGGCAGCTTGAGCTTTTGAAGCTCAAAACACTTGTAAAACACAACCATCATTAACAGAAAGGAAAACGAACTATGAGAGAGTTTTTGCTTTCCCTCCAGAAGAGGGCAAAAGAGAACATCGCATCTATCAGATCTAAGATAGATAGCGCACAGACTGCTGACGAGGTAAGAAGCCTTGACAAGCAGCTCACTGAGGCAGAAAACGAGCTGAGAAGCATCGAGGATCAGCTTGCAAGCCTCGATGATGACAGCAAGAGAGGCGCTGCACCGCAGGGTCAGCTTGATCCTATCGCTGCATACGGCGTAAAGCGCAGCGGAACACCTGCCGAGCCTCAGATCGATGCAGATACCAGAAGCCGTCTTGAATTTGCGAACTACGTAACAAGGGGTATCGTTCCCCAGTCCGTAAGAGAGGCACGTCAGAACGCTACCACCAAGACCGAAGACGTTGCAGTGGCTATCCCTGAGAATCTGCTGAATCAGATCATCACCAAGATGGAGGACATCGGTCACATCCTGCCGCTTGTTACGCACACTACATATCCATACGGTGCTGCTATCCCTGTTGACGGCGCTAAGCCTGTTGCATCGTGGGTAGCAGAGGGCGCATCATCTGACGCTCAGAAGAAGGAAATGAGCGGCAAGATCTCGTTCACAGGCTTCAAGCTCAGATGCGAGATCTCAATGACTCAGGAAGTTACCGTCAGAACACTTCCTGCATTCGAGACTACATTCGTGAAGCAGGTATCAGAGGCTATGGTCAAGGCTCGTGAGGCGGCTATCGTTTCAGACAACGATGGTTCTGACAGACCGACCGGCATACTTTATAATGCCAATGAAGCTACTGATCCCGATAAGAAGGTCACTATCCCTAAGCTCGCAACAGGTCACATCACTTATAAGTTCCTCTGCGATATGGAGGCACTTGTTCCGGCTCAGTATGAGTCAACAGCGCTTTGGTGCATGACCAAGAAGACATTTATGGCGATCATGGCACTGACTGATGACAACGGTCAGCCTATCGCACGAGTAAATGCCGGCATCAACGGCAAGCCTGAGAGATTTATTCTGGGCAGAGGCGTAGTGATGGCTGATGAGTACATGGATACATATGTTGAGACTGCGATCGAGGCTGACAGCTGCTTCTGCTTTATCTTCGACTTCTCCGACTACGACGAGAATACTATGTATGATCTCGGCATCAAATCGAAAGAAGACTGGGATACTGAGGATCACAGAGTCAAGGCTGTTATGGCAGTTGATGGCAAGGTCCTCAGACGTGACAGCCTTGTTAAGGGCATTAAGAAGGCTTCTTGATCAGAAAGGGGTGAATGACAATGACGGATACTGCTGCGATGCTTGTAATTATCAAGCAGGATATGGGTATCACGGGCACGGCGTTTGACAACAGGCTCACAAACTGCATCAACGAAGTTGTGAGATTTATGAAATCATCCGGCGTGACCGAGGAAAAGATCAACAGTTCCGTCGGAGTCGTTTCCCGTGGTGCCTCAGATCTTTTCTATAAACGCCCGGACTACTCTCCGATCTTCTATACTGATCTTTATCAGCTAAAAAGAGAATGTGAGGCAGGAAATGTTCAGACCTAAAGAAATTGACGAACTCAACACAGCTGTTCTGCTTCTTGTTCCGACCACAAGTGACTATTGTGGAACTCCAAAACTGGAGTATCCGCAGACCGGTGATCTGCTCTATGTCAACTGGAAGTCATACGGCGGAACAGAGGTTGTAATAGACAAGCAAATCGTTATCATCGACACAGCAAAGGTCACTACTTGGTACGATTCCCGTATCAAGAAAGGCTGCCGACTGCTGCGTCTTGATAGCGGTGAGCAGTATGAGATCAAAGGCAAGCCCGAAGACATCGACGATATGCATCTATATATGCAATTCAAAGTCGAAAACATCGAAAGTGCTGCGATCGCACAAAGCTCAGGAAGTGATCTGAATGGCTAAGAACGTTCAGTTTGAATTCGGAGCACTCGATGATCTTCAGGATATGCTGAAACGACTTGACGGCAATATGGACGAAGCAACCGAACAGGCTTTGATAGAAAGCCAAGAGATCGTGGCAAGAAAAGCTGAAAACGCCATGAAAAAGCACAGGCGCACTGGTAAGACAGCTGAATCCATAGTGAGAGATCACGATGTCAGACAGCTCGGCGGCAGTAAGGAGATCGATGCGGGCTTTAGGATAAGAGCCGGAGGACTGCCCTCGATATTTCTTATGTATGGCACAACGCTGCACGGACAGCCGCATATCAAGCCTGACAAAGAGCTTTATGATGCTGTCTATGGCAAGAAAACCGCCGAAGAGATCGAGAAAGTGCAGGAAGAAGTATTTGAAAAAGCCATCGAGGAGGCGATGAAGTGATAAGACAGTTTCTTTATGACATCCTCAAACAGATATGTCCGATAGTCAAGAAGCAAGGCACTGTCACCATCGGTCAATATCCCGATAGGTTCATCACATACTGGAATTTTGACAATTCCGAACCTGTCGCATACGACAATCAGAAGATCAAGAACGTTTCAGGTTGGTGGATATACTTTTATTCCACTGATCCAGCAGACGTTGATATCACAGGTATTCAGATAAAGGAAATACTCGAAGCGAACGGATTTATCATCGACGGCAAACCCGAGGATATTGCGGTCGATGTTAAGACACATACTGGCTGTTTTATTACAGCCTACTATGAAGAATTCTACTAGGAGGAAAAACAAATGAAAATCGTTGAATACAGAGGCGCACGTGATCTTGTTTGTGCGCTGCTTACGGAAGACAGCGCCGAGCATCTGACGTATGGCTCTGTCTTTGAGATCGCAGGTCTCAACAAAGTGTCAAAGGCGGTGGAAACCGCCAGCGAAACAAAGCACTACAACAACATTCCGGCGATTGTTATTAACAGCGAAGGCGCTGATACGGTCACTCTCGACGTATCGGCGATCCCTTACGATGTTTATGCGAAAATCACCGGACAGGTTTATGACGATTCGATCGGTATGCTTGTCGAAGGCGCTGGTGGAGAAAAGCCATACTGTGCTATTGGGTATATCACTGAAGATACCTCAGGAAATGAAGTCTATGTATGGCGAAACAAAGGAACGTTCAGTCTCCCAGGTGAAGATCACCCGACGAAAGACAACTCTACAACGGCTAACGGTCAGCAGCTTGTGTTTACAGGTATAAACACAACGCACAAATTTGCATCGTTGGCTAACGAGAAAAGGCAGACCTGCAAAGCTGTTGTGCTTGAAACTGCCAAGGAGCTGACAGACTACACCGAATCCACATTTTTTGCAGAAGTACAGGATGTGGATAAGGCAGTAACCCACAAAGTCACACAGGAATCGACACCGACAGATACAGACGATAACGACACGCCATAGTTGACAAAAGAAAGGGCGGCGGTAAATTGCCGCTGCCTTTTCTGTTATTTTAGGAGGAAGCCATGAAATTAAGTCTTAACATTTATGATGAAAACGATGAAAAGATCGTCCGCACTGAGGAAACTGAGTATCAGGAAATCAGTATGGGTGTAATTATAGATATTTTCGATGTCCTTAAGCTCGGCGAAGAGAAGGAAATGAGCATCTGGGAAATGAACCTCAAGCTTATCCGCTGCTATGACCACGTAAGAAAGATACTGAGAAAGCAGTTCCCAAACATCACCGACGAAGAGTGGAGACACGTCAAATTCAGTGAAGTGGCAAGTATGCTCTTCAATATCGTCGGTCACACGCTCGGTGATATCAAGGCAATCCCGACCGAAAAAAAGTAATGAGGAGCCGGAACCGCTCCCGTGGATAGACTTATTTTTCCTTATGAAATACAACCTATGCAAAGAGTTCCCGTCACTATCACCCATTCAGCTCGATAGTGAGTGCTTTTGCGTGGTACTAAGACTATATTCGGACATGCGCCGCAAACAGATCAGAGACCGCAAAAACTATGATCCCGTCACAGGCGAGCGCATCATTTGGAAAAAGGCAACAAACTGGTACTGAGAGGTGAGATGATACGTGTCAAAAGATAAAGAAAGCACCACCAAGCTTAAAATAGATGCTACCGACTTTAAGCGGGGAATCACCGAAGCAAACCGTGCGCTGAAACTTGCAAACTCAGAGTTCAAGGCATCTACGGCGCATATGGAGGACTGGAGCAAGTCAACCGAAGGACAGCAGGCAAAATTAAAACAGCTCAATGCTGTTATGGATGCTGAAAAGAAAAAACTTGAGCTTATCAAAGCTCAGTACGATAAGGTAGTCGCTGCTCAAGGAAAGAATTCAGCCGAAGCCGAGAATTTAAAGATCCGAATGAACAATCAGCAAGCCGCTGTCGGAAAAGCCGAAGCTGAGCTGAAAAAGTATAACGACAAGCTCAAGCAGGCTGACACCAGCACCAAGGATCTGACAGCATCAGAAGAAAAGGCAGATACGCAGACCAAAGACCTCGGAGAGCAGTTCACAGCTTCTAAGGTTGCCCTTGGCAATTTTATCACTGATGGAATTGAGGTCGGTGCAAAGAAACTGCTGGAGCTTGCAGGAGCGGCCAAGGAAGCATATAAGGAATTTGATGCAGGTGCAGATGCTGTTGTTAAGGCAACTGGTGCAACAGGAGAAGCCGCTGCGAGTTTAAAGCAGAGCTATGAAACTGTTGCTAAAAACGTAAAAGGCGAACTGAGCGATCTTGGAAGCATAGTCGGTGAAGTAAATACCCGATTTGGATTCACAGATGAAAAGCTCGAAAAATGTTCGATCACGTTCCAAAAGTTCGCACAGATCACAGATACTGATGCCAAAACAGCCGTGCAGCAAGTCGCAAGGGCCATGGAAAAAGCAGGCGTAGAAAGCGATGAGTACGAAAGTTTCCTTGACAAACTCACCTATGCAGCTCAGCAGACAGGCGTAGATGTCAGCAAACTTACGACACAGCTGATCGATAACGGTGCATCGTTCAAAGAACTCGGATTCGACATCAATTCTCAGATAGCAAGTCTTGCAGGATTTGAGAAAGGCGGCGTGAACGTGTCTTCTGTTCTCGGTGGTTTAAAAAAAGCCGTCGGCAACTGGGCAAAGGAAGGCAAGAATGCTAACACTGAATTCCAGAAGACAATGGGTCTTATTCAGAACGCTCCCAACGACACCGAAGCTGCACGTATCGCTGTTGAAGCGTTCGGCAGCAAGTCGGGCGTTGAGCTGGCAAACGCCATGAAAACAGGCAAATTCGCCTATGACGATTTTGCAAAAAGCCTCAAGAGTTCCAGCAAGACAGTCGAGAATACTTATAATGGCACGCAGGACGGTCTTGACAAGATAGATCTTGCCGCTCAGAGCCTCAAAGTCGATGTCGCAAAAGCATTCGGCGATTTGATCGATGAAAACGAGGAAAACATCGACGAGTTTATAAACTACATTAAAACAAATGTAATTCCCAAAGGCAAAGCGGTTATAAGCTGGATAATCAAGAATTTTGGAACGATTACGACCATCGCCAAAGGTGCAGCCACAGCTATTGCGTCTATCTGGGTCATTAACAAAGCGGCTTCGTTTGCTCAGGGCATCCAGAATGGCATCACTGCCCTCAATGGATTGAGCACTTCCGCAAAGGCGGCAAAGACTTCTCAGGAAGGTCTTAATGCAGCGCAGAGTGCATCGCCTGTAATGCTCTTGGTCAAAGGTGCAGCACTTCTTGCATCCGGAATTGCTACGCTGATAAACCTGTCAGCTGATAACATCGAGGTTGTCGAGAAAGAAACCGATGCATATAAAGACCTGCACGATCAGATTGAGAAAGATGCAGCTGCGTGGAATGATGAAGCAAAAAGCCGTGATGATAATGTCAAAAAGGCTAACGCCGAGTTTGACTATCTCGAAAAGCTAAAATCAGAGCTTGATACCTTGGTCGATCAGAACGGCAAAGTCAAAAAGGGCTATGAAGACCGAGCAAAGTTCATCACAGATAAGCTGAGCGAAGCAACTGGGATCGAGATCCAGAATAACGGAAAAGTCATTGACTCGTATAAAAAAGTATCAGCCGAGATCGACAACGTTATCAAGAAAAAGCGAGCACAAGCAATTGCAAGTGCGAACGAAAGTCTCTACAATACGGCAGTTTCTAACTACAGCCAGTATTATGGTGATTTTGTGGAGAGTATGAACGCATATACCACAACCAAAGACGAGTTAGACAGAACCGAAGGGCGTATGACAGCACTTAACAGGCTTATAGAAAGCGCTGCCTCAGCCGGCTTGACAGATAAGGAAACTGAGTACTGGAAAGAGTATAGAAAGCTTGAAGCTAAGCTCCCAGATTTGCAAAATCAGGAGAGAGAAACCTGGGATTTGTATACCACGGCTCGATTAAAATATGAGGAAGCTGCAGCTACTATGCAAAACTACGAGTCTCTTGAAGTTGCATTGCAGTCAGGCGACGATAAGAAGATCAATGAAGCGCTCGACAATCTTCAGAACAAATTCAAGCACGCCGAAACATCGACCAAGCAAGCACTCTATAATCAGCGTAATGCGTACCAAAAGCATTACGATCTTTTGAAACAGCAGCTGGAAAAGAATACTCCGGGCATCACTCAGGCTATGGTAGACCAGGCTAAAGAAATGTGCGACAAATCAGTAGCCGAGTTGGAAAAGTGGGAGAAGAACTATTCGGAAGCTGGCAATCTAAATGCGGGTGCGTATACAAGCGGATTTTCGTCCCGAGAATCCAAAGAAAAGGCTGCCGAAAGCGCAAACTCCATGTCAGACAAGGTTATCAATACTATCCAGCAGCGTCAGGCTGACTATGAAAAGCAGGCTGAGACGTGGGTGCAGGGATTCTCTACCACGATGAAGACTGCAACGACGGGCATTGGTATCCCCATGATAGGAGAGATCGCCACAGAGATGGCGACAAAGCTCAAAAACGAATCTGTTCAGGCATCAGCTGCGGCAAGCGAGTGGGCGCACAAATTCTATACCTCGTTCAGTACGGCAATCGAAAAGTTGAATATAAACAACAAGTCTCTTGTAGATATGCTCAAAGATGGCGCTGCTTCTACTACGCTGACAGCTCAGTTTATGCAGAATATGAACGATCTCTATGGATCGACCAATTCGAGTTCACCGGTCACTGTCAACAATTTCTATCAGACTAACAACAGCCCGAAATCACTTAGCAGCTATGAGGCTGGCAGACAGGCGCAGAATGCGTTCAGCCTGTATGTGGGCAAATAAAGGAGGTTGATACGGAATGATGCCGATTATAAGCACTATTTTCGATGGTGCGACTATCCCGATATCAGAAAACGAGAACATACAGATAAAGGCGATCCAAGGTCTGACCGAAGCGGATGCGATCATCAACACGTCTCAGCGTATCGATGCCACGGGCGTGAGGATCACAGCGGTCGGCGTGAGGGCAAGAAACATCACGATGCTGCTTTGCCCTCAGAATGACGTTTCCGCAGGCAGAGAGTTGATCTATGAGCAGTTCTCTGCAGGGCAGGATGTCAAACTCCTGATCTATGCAAAAAGCAAGTGGATGACGATAGAGGGCGTTGTCGAAAGCGTTCAGGGCGATTTGTACGAACAAAGGCAGGAGATCCAGGTATCGATCATCTGCCCGATACCATACTTTACAGATGCCAACGACAGAATGCAGCAGATGCTTACGGATGTGCAGGGAACGCATATCCAAGGACAGCGATATTCGACAGGCTGTGAGATCACGATAACATCACAGACTGCATTTGGGATGCTGGATATCGCATTCGGCAAACAAGGAGAGTACGAATTCTTTCGTGCAGAGCTTGGCGACGATGCGGTGAGGTCGCTCACAGTCAAGTCGTATGACGATGATAAGCGCATAGTCGGTCACCCGATAGACGCAGTATATGGCAGCTCACGATGGCTGAGACTTAAGCCCGGTGACAACCTCGTATCCCTGTACTTATATAAATACGACTCAGTCGAAAAAGAATGGGTCATGTTTGATAGCCAAGAGTATGAGGGCGTAACGGCTTGGATCTCCGAACCTATTCACTATGGAGGTATATGATGAATTTGATTCTTTGGCATGTGCCGAAAAGTCTCAACAAGCTGAGATCTATCAAACTGCTCAGCAACTTTGAGATTACTTGGACAGATAGCTTTTATGAGCCGGGAAAATTCAACCTGACGATGCCTGCCGATGACGATATCGTGCCGTACCTGCAGGACTTCTGCCTGCTGTCTAAGCCGGCATCTAACAGCATAGGCTCAAACTATGAAGACGTTATGCTCGTCGAAAAGGTCATAATGACAGAAGACGAGAACGAGGGAAGAGTTTTATCGATCACAGGGCATAAAGCAGATGCTATTTTTGGGTACCGCTCCCTTGTCAGAATAAGGCTATGGGGAAACAAATACAGATTTTTTCCATTCAAATGTTCCGAGTACATCCCACCGCAAGCGCCTTCACTTGTGCAGGCTTTCTTTAGCTTGCTTTTCAGAGAAAGCGAGTATCAGGCACGTAACATATCGTGGCTGCACATGGTGAGTCAGGTCACAGGTACATATGATGAGATCCCGCAGGTTTTCAATGGTGAAAACTTTTTGGATGTTGTCAACGACTGGCGGCAGAGTTACAAGTTCGGTATCAAAGCAAGGATTACTAAGGACGATCCTGATAATCTGGAAGAGTGGCAATTGACATTCGTGGTCTATGAACCAACCGACCGCACGGCAGGCGAAGATCCTGTGATTCTGTCCGCATATAATGGTGACATCTATCAGACGGAATATAACTATGACAGCACGAACGTGATCTCATCTGTTCTTGCAGTCGGTGAAAAGGAAGATCCTCCCGAAGAATTTGATGTCATTGAAGATGCCGAATCAAGCGTCTACCGCAGCGAAGTTTACTCAGATCTCACCGGGCTTACCGATGAACATATGACGGAAGATATTGAAACGATCGTAGCAGAGCAGGCAAGGGCGCAGTTTAGAGGACCGAGGTATAAGATATCCTTGAAAGAAACGCCTAACAGCCACTTCCACGTCAACGAGGACTACTTCCTTGGTGACACCATCGTGATAAGAGATGCCTTCGGCAACTATGGAAAGGTGCGCTGCACGCAGGTCACCGAAAACTATGACAGGGACGGTCACACGCTCATCCCGACGTTTGACGAATGGGAGGGTATCCCGTCGGTCCTCAGATGCCGCACTCGGGAGCGGTTTATAACCCGAGATAATCAAAGAATAATCGTGAAGGGAGAATGAATATGTCACAAGAACTAAATGACTATATCTCTGCGTATACCGGAACGGAGATAGATCAGATGCTCAGCTCAGCAGCTGATGCAAAAGAGTATGCCGAAAGAGCAGAGCAGGCTTTGCTCGGAATCGTAGACATCGAGAAAGCTGCGCCTATGCTCATCAGGCAGGTCAAAAAGAATAGCGATGCTATCGGTACCGACGGCAGCATCAACCTGTTCCCGATCGACAAGGGCAGCAGTTCTGAACCGCTTGAGGTACAGGGCAATAACGGCGTTTTCTACATTGCCAAAGGCGATTCATCGAGTGACCAATCGATGATTCAGTACTATGCGACAAGCACGGAAACGGAACTTGAGCAGGAAGACGTCTATGAAACAAAATTCAACGATCACTACGATTTTGAAGACACAGGTCTCTATGGTGATCTTATGCCAGATGAGTATCTGTTCTCTTTTGATGTCAGCGCTGATCGGCAAAATTTCACGACACATGGAAAATTTTCGTACAAAATCTATCAGGCGCAGTCACCTTTGGACGATTTCGAGCTGATCGCAGTCTGCGAGGAAGGTCAAACCGTAAGTTTTACCGTGATAAAAGAAAAACCATACATACTCATAACGGCGTTTGCTGAGAAGTTTGAAGGTCAGTCGTGGGAAGGTGACTACATCATAACGTACCCGTTCCTGCGCCGCAAGGCATTTGAAACAGAGTCGTGTGACATTTACAAGCCGTCACTAAATAAGCAGATCAGCAAGCTGGACGTGGCACAATACAGCACGACAGCAGGCTTCGCCCGTCTCACCGATGCTGTGGGTATGGATGGCAGCATAAACCTGTTCCCGATAGATAAGGGTGTAGCAGGGGTTGACCCTGTCATCTACGACGCAGGGGAAGGCGAATTTGCAGTGATGCAGGCAGATGCGACCAGAGATATTCCGTCGCTTCTTGCATTTGAAGGTACTTCTCAAGACACAACCGAAACCACTGCTGAGTACAGAACGTTTTTCAACTGGGGATACAGGTGGGACGACAATCCGTTCCTTTTCGGTGACCTCGTTCCGGGAGACTATGTGCTGTCCTTTGATGTGCTCGATGAATCAGGGTTTTCTGATGTCGCAGATTTCTATTTTGAAATATACGAAAAAGACAGCACAGACATCGGGTACGGCGATAAGATCGCGACCTGCACGGGCAGCAACACCGAATTTACTGTAACAGCTGCAAAACCGATGATCACTGTTTTTGCGGTCGCCAAGAGGCACGCAGGGCACAGCTGGAACGGAGCATATATATATGTCGTGCCATTCCTGCGCCGCAAGATATTCGCAACGGCAGCACGCGATGAGTATAAGCCGTCTGTGTGGAAGCAGCTTGCGGAACTGAGGTATCAGATTGCCAATATGGGCGGATATAACGAAACTCAGACCGATAGTATCACCGACAGCATAACGGAGGTAACACAATGATAACCACAAACGGAGCAAAAATAATAACCTATAATAAGATAAACACCTCAAATACAACGAGTATGACCAAGACTGACGGCACGACTGTCGAGTATCTCACAGGTGGCTCAGCAACCTATGCATTCAGGCGCTGCAGCTGGAAAAACACTGTTGATGTCACATCTGCAACAAGTGAAAATGGTATGGTTATGAACCTCGGCGTCGGCTCGGCTGAACCGTCAGCAAGCGACTATTGGCTCGACGAGACCGAGATAAGCGGCACCGACATCAACACCATCATCACCTGCTCATATCCCGGCAGTGATACCTGGAATGCAGCTGTCCTCGACAACGGAAATATCGCCTTTACCTATGTTTTCCGCAACACAGGCAGCGACGCGATAACCGTCACCGAAATAGGTCTTTCATATGTCTGCCCAGCGGGCAAATACCTCGTCGGGCGCAAGCTGATTGCCCCGAGAACTATCCAGCCGGGCGAGACCGTGACCTTCACCTACGAGCTGGCGTATGCATAAGGCGGTGATAACAATGGACAACATTAAGATATGGATCACATCGGCAGTCGGTGCTGTCGGTGCAGGAATATCGACAGCGTTTGGTGGCTGGACATCGGCAATGACCACATTGCTCATCTTCATGGCAATTGACTACATCACAGGACTGATGGTCGCAGGCATCTTCAAACGCTCAAAAAAGACCAAGAACGGAGCACTGGAGAGCAGAGCAGGCTTCAAAGGTCTTTGCCGAAAAGGTGTGATGCTGCTTATCGTGCTCGTGGCGTGCCGCTTGGACATCGAGCTGAGCACCACCTATATCAGAGATGCCGTGTGCATAGCTTTTATTGCCAATGAAACGCTTAGTATTATAGAGAATGCAGGACTTATGGGCGTGCCGATACCCAAGGCTATCACGAAAGCTATCGAGCTTTTGAAAAGTAAAGAGGAAAACACAACCGATAAGGATAAGGAGGATTAATATGGCTATCGAGAATATCAGCGAACAGACCTTAAAAAGCATCTGCAAGTCCGCCGCCTACGGCGAGACCGCCGAAAAAACTGCACTTATGCACGGCGTCACAGCAAAACAGGTGCAGCAGATCTGGAACGATCACCCCGATAAAATCCTCGATTATCAGGCGTTTTACAAGCAGATGGGAGTGATAAAATGACAAATAAGATCTTCAAAAAGATAAAACGTTGTTATTTTGCTCTTTTGCACAGCGCAAAGCCGATTCACGCCCAGGCATCAAACAGCGTGATTTTCAGCTACATAGACGTCTCAGCCTGGCAGATGAAGATAGACTGGGCAAAAGTCAAAGCAGCAGGCATTCAGGGCGCTATCATCAGAGCGGGCATAGGAGATGTACTTAGTTATCCCGGGCAGAAAGACCAGTATTTTGAATATAACTATTCCGAATGCAAGCGGTTTGGTATTCCTGTCGGAGCATACTTCTATTGTTACGCCACCACTCCCGAACAGGCAAAGAGGGAGGCTCAGGGCTGCCTGAAACTCATTCAGGGCAAACAGTTCGAGCTGCCTATTCTCTACGATGTCGAGGAATGGGATACGTTTGCCACTGGAAGAACGAACGAGATCATCAAGGCGTTTGCTGATGTCCTCGAACCTGCGGGCTGGTGGGTCGGCATCTACACCTACAAGTGCGCGGCTGACGCCTACCTCAACGACCGCACTAAGACGCGCTACACTATGGCTATCGCGCAGTATGCCGATAAATGCACGTACACCTCGCAGTATGCCATCTGGCAGAACAGCAGCACCACCCGCGTCGACGGCATTTCGGGCAACGTAGACCACGATTGGTGCTACGAAGATTTCCCGACAGAAATCAAGGCAAAGGGCAAGAACGGCTTCCCGAAGCCGCAGCCTGCGCCCACACTGACCTATAAGGTGATCAAGGACACGCCGATAGTCAGCATCAAGGGCACAGTCGCCAAAGGTAAAACGGTCAAGATTGGCGGCAGAAAGACCGTCTGCGGCGTGCAGTACGGGCGCATCGACGGCACTCCTGACGATTGGATCAGCCTCAAAGACTGCAAACAGGTAAAGTGATTTGCAGTCAACTGCAAATTATAGGCAAGTTAGAAAACAGCGTATCTACGACTTATCCAACATTTTGTTGATGTCAACAAAATGGCTCAACAAGTTAATACGCTATCAAAAACGCCACGATTTTTAAAGTGTCCCATTGAAATTTTAAGTTTAAAACTCAAAATCTTTAAGTTTTGAGTTTTCAGTTTTAGTTTTAGCTTAAAAGCCAAAGTCAAGGCTTTCTCTCTTTTTTCACACCCGTCCGGGCAGTAGCTCGGACGGGGATTTTTTTGTGCCCATCATATAGAGTTTGTGCAAACTCACAATGCAGGTCAAGTCAATTTGTGCAAGTGTACAAATATATGAGTTTGCGCAAAATCTTTTATAAAACTACTTGACTTTGCGCAAACTATGTGTTATTATATAATCAAGGAAAGAGAAACAACCCGAAACCAAAACGGAGGTAAGGATTATGAAAAAGACATTTAGAGTTGAATTTAACGAGACCGGATTTTATTCAGGCGCCGGCATATGGGACACGATAGATGAGTTCGTAGAGATGGAAGCGGACAGCGCAGCAGAAGCTATCGAGTGTGCAGCAGATTACATGATCGAATCAATGCTGAATAACGAGCTTGAGGATCATGATTATGACGAAGTGAAAAAGAGTGTTTACAGCTGGGCGTGGAGAGCTGCTGAAAACATTGTTGACGAAGATGGTTACCCGACAAGAAGCGAATGGATATACGATAAGGAATAAAAAACGATGGCAGTTTATAGTAACAGGAAGTGTCGAGAATGCGGCATAACATTTGAGGGCGGTCCGAGAGCATGGTACTGCCCTGAATGCCGCCACGAGAGAAGAAAACGCAGAGATGTCGAGCGCAAGAATCACCCGAGCAAGCGCCCGCTCGGAAGCAAAGACATTTGCGAAAACTGCGGCAAAGAATACATCGTCATTTGTGGTTTGCAAAAATATTGCCCGGATTGCCAAAAGGAAATGCACCGCAAGATCGACAACGAGCAAGGCATTAAATATTATCATTCGCACTATGCGGACGAAGAAGGCAAAGCGCATCGAAATGAGGTGCGCAGGAAAAACTACGAGAAAAACCGAGAAACCATAAATGCAAAAAGACGTGCAAAAGCGCAAAATATAAAGAGGAGTGAAAAGTCATGAAAAAAATCATCAAGAACAAGGTTTACGACACGGACACCGCCAAGAAGCTCGGAGAGTATGAGAACGGCTATCAAAACGATTTCCACTGGTACTGTGAAGAGCTGTATCAAAAGAAAACAGGTGAGTTCTTTCTTTACGGCGAAGGCAATGCCGCAAGCCCGTATACCGAAAAGGTTGACCAGAATTCTTGGTGCGGCAGCTGGGCGATCAAGCCGATGAGCTACGACGAGGCAAGAGAGTGGGCAGAAAAAAAGCTCGATGCCGACGAGTATATCAGCATTTTCGGAGAACCACAAGAGGATGACAGCCGCCAGAGTGTGAACATCAGCCTGTCAGCACAGAAAGCAGCACAGCTTAAACAGGCAGCAGCCAAAGCAGGCATGACGGTCAGCGCATATGTGGAAAGTCTTATAAATTAAAACAAAGAGGACCTTAGCAGTCCTCTTTTTTTATTCCGTGTCATATTTTTCGTGTCATATCCTCACAAAAACGTGTCATATTTTATGATAAATATTAATATTATATGAATACACAAAATAAAGAAAATCGCCTACCTACGCACTTAAACGTAGATAGGCGACTTTGAATAAAGGGTGAGTAGAGAGATTTGAACAAGCGGATATTTCGCTTTAAACAGCGTAGATACGCTATGAATTATCTTGTGTCATATTTTTTGTGTCATAGATTTTTGAAAATGCATTTGAAATGTTCTTGTTATACTCTGCCTGCTTGTCGGCGTAAAGATGCTGATAAACATTCTTTATCATGTTCGGGCTTGACTGTCCAAGCCGTGCCATAGCGTATTTGTCAGGTATGCCATTGGCAAGCATCATTGAGGCGTTGCCGTGCCTCTGGGCGTGCATCGTGAACTGCGGCAGACCGTTCCTTTTGCATAGGCTCTGAAAAGATTTGAGAACGTGCCGGGGAGTGAGCGGTGATATGTTATCACTTTTGTGCTCAGCCCGGTCAAGACGCAGCTTGCACAGCTCGTCAACCTCAACTATGCGTGTAGATGCTTCTGACTTGGTCGTTTCCTTGCGCACGAGCTTGTTTGCTGAGTTTGGTACGACTGTTGCGTGAATACTTAGTGTCCTGCCGTCATAGTCGGACCATTTCAATGCTGCGATCTCTGACTGCCGCAAACCCATCGTGACGGCTATGGTCACAGCAAGCTCTATCGGTGTGCCCTCGACCATCTGCAAGATCGTTGCGATCTGCTCGGTAGTCGGTATCAGCGGATCGCTCTTTTTTATTCTCGGGAGCAGGACGGATTTGAAATCCAGCAGGACCTTTTGTTGCCGAAACGCAGCGGTCACAAGTCCGTACTGTGACTTGACCGATTTAGGCGCATACTTGCCGGCGTTGCGGTTCACCCATTCCTGCAGGTCCTTTTCCTCGACATCAATCAGATACTTGTCGCCGATACCGTCAAGGCAGTTTCGATAGATGATCTCATAGCCTCTGATCGAGGACGGCGAGAGAATGTTGCTTTTGCTGTCGATATATGCCCGAACAGCTTCTGCAACAGTCAGCTCATGCTTCTTTTCTTTTTTTACAGGACACCTGCGGCGTTTGTTTTTCATAGCCCACTCAGATGCCATATTTTCAGCGGTCTCAGGGTCCGGAGCCGTGAATGAAACATATTTTTTTGTCCATTTATCATATTTGCGCACACGGTAGTTGTGCGAGGGTAGTTTTTTAGCGGTTGCCATGGTCTCACCTCCCGTTTTGCAGTTGACTGCAATTACTTATATGCCACATCAGCGCCATACTGAGCTTCTGCTTGCGTAAAACCTTCATAAACAAGCTGGTTGATTAATTCTTGTTTTGAAAAACTACTGTTTTGTAAATAGGATTGTGCCGTCTTAACAGCCTGCTCATTCCAGTTAGCCCCACAGTTTGAGACACCGTAAGCAGCCTCAGATTCCGTGAACTTTTCAAATACAAGTTGCTTTAGCAGTCCTTTTTTAGAAAAACCACTACCTCTCAAATATGATTTGGCGCATTCCAATGCCTGTTCGTTCCAGTTTGCACCGCAGTTATTCACAGCATATTCGGCGGCTGCTTTTGAATATTTCTCATATTCAAGCTGATGAATAAGACCTTCCTTAGAGAAAGAGCTTGAACGAAGATATGAATAAGCGTCTTTAAGCGCATTCTCAAATTCGACCGAAACATTTCGTGCGCTTGTAGTAGTTGCAACTGTGGTTGTAGTGACGGTAGTGGTTTCGGTTGTTTCGTTGTATGGTTTCAACGTAGTAAGCTTACGATATTCGTTATAGTCTCCATTGGTAAAGCTACCTTCAAAACTAATCATGAAAGTCGAAGTATTCCCATTAACATATATATGTGCTCCGGTACTTGTATAAACAACTCCAAAATCAATAGAATTTATATTTCTTTTTTCTTTGCTTACAAGTTGGCTGTCACTTTTAAGAAAATCATCTGTTATCGCTTCAAGTTTGTTTAAGCATTTTATTTTATATTTCCCGTGATTGGCACGGATGTAGTTTTTGCTCTGACTGCCTGAACCCACATCAATGCTATAACCATTCGGGATAGGGAAAGACAACCCATCGATAGCAACAAACTTCACATTTTTCCATAGCGATTCATCAGCAGGCTTTAATACTGTAGTTTCTGCCGAGGTGTTTGTTGTTGAAACAGTGGTGATTTCCGTCGTAGTCGTTGAAACAATCGAGCTATCGCTCTTGCTTGATTCTCCGGCGGAGTTTGAGCTATCAGAGCAGGCAGTGAGTAAGCATATGCAGAATGCGAATATAAGTATTTTCTTGAACATAATATCCCTCCCTAAATCGCCTCAATCAACTCGATTGGGGTGTCTTTTTTTGAAAAATCATCACGTTCCAGATGCTTCAGCTCGTGTCGAAGAGCCTCGAACTGAGCATCTTCGTTCAGATTGATATTAATGTAAATGTTATAGAAACCATTTTCATCAAGTACGGTCATACCGTGAACTTTCATTGGAAGCGATACGTATCTCACGCAGTAATCCATACCTTCAAGCATCAGGATCACTTCCTTTTTTAAATCGCTCAATAATATCAACAGCCATTTCGACATCTTCCTTTGATGCATTTTTCGATACCTTAAACAGCGTGCGCATCTCAGGTCGCAGGCGCAAAGCATCAAGCAGCTCTCTCGTTTCATCGTCAAGATAGACAGGGTCGTTTTTGACGTTCTCCGAGCCTATCAGCTCGCCCACGCTCACGCCGAGAAACTCAGCTATCTGCTCAAGGTATTTGCGATATGACTCAGTAGTTCCATTTTTCCATTGAGAAAAGATATTTTTATTAATTCCTAAATGGTCAGTTAAATTTTTTTGAGTCAAGCCTTGGGCTTTAAGTAACTCAATAATTTTGTCGATAGTACACATAATCTTTACCTCATTTTTGTATAATCTTCACGAAGTAAAAATAATTGTTACTAAACGCTTGACAAGTAACATATACTTGTACTATAATGTTAGCGAGGTAAAAATAATCTTTACCGCGTGATACTTAAAACAGTGTTTGGCGACGACTGTTCAAATAGATAGAGTAAATGTTTTTTTTACTCTATCTATAAAGTATCATATTTTTATACTTTTGTCAATGCATTTTATTGGACAGTTAAGCATTTGTAGGAGGTGACAATTTTGTTCACAGAATTTAGGCAGATTGCAAAAGACGAGTTTGCAAAGCGTGGAATGTCTTACGCGCAGGTTGCTGACAAGCTGAAACTCAGCGAGGGCAGTATCAAGTCTTTTATGTGTGGAATGAACGAAAGCAGGCGTGTTGCTGAGGCAATCGCTGATATGCTCGGCTACCAGCTGATTTACAGCAACGGCGTTTATACTATCGCCGACGAGAGCAAGGAGGCGAACTAATGGGCATCACAACTGAGCGCAGATTGCTGCGCATGATCCACAAGCAGGCTTACATCGAGCGTGAGTGTTCTTCCTGCCTGCATAATGGCGACTACACGGTTTGTGCATTCTGCGGGCACGATCGCCAGCGCTTTGAATGGCGATTTGAGAATGAATTTAGGATCGCCCAGGCTACAGACGAGGACATCTGCGCCCAAAAACAAAAAAGGAGGCGGTAAAAAATGCCGGCGAAGAAAATCACAAAAGAGATACGCTGCCAGCGAGAGTTAAAAGCAGCGATGCAGCTCAAAGGCATCAGGCAGGAGCAGCTTGCCAAGCGCCTCGGGCTGAAAAATCAGGCAAGCATAAGCTTCTACCTGAAAGACATCTACAACGTCGATGCAGTAAAGATCCTAATGATGTCCGATATTCTCGGCATCAGCATTTTCGACATAATGACAAAATACTGGAAGGAGGAAAAGGCATGAACACGGAAGACATCTTTCAGCCGAGCCATATCGACACTAATCCTCTCAATTCGATGTTAGCCAAAAAACTGCCGCCTGATATAGCCCTCGGAAAAGCGCTGAGCGAAGTCTTAAACGGAATGAAGCTCAACTATGCGGACCTACCGTTCTATGTCGTGGCACTCGAAACGCTCACCGCATCGCTCAAAAACGAGATGGAAAGAACGTGTTCGGTATTTGGCAAAATCATGTATGAATTTCTGTCAAAATCAACAAGTGTTACAAACATTTCAGCAGTTGAAAGGAGTGACAGCAAGGCATGAGCACATTTATGGCATACGTGATCTGCTTCGGCATCATCGGCTGGATACTTGTCGGCATCTTTGCGCAGGTATGGGAAGATGCAAAGGAGATCGGCGCAGAAGAGCAGAAAAAGAAAGACTTCCGTGAGGTCAATCACTGGAAGCAGAAAGCAACTCACCCTATCGTTCATATCAAAGATATGGACGGAGATGTGCGTAACAGCAAAGCTAAGACGGTCAATATGACGGTCAATGAGTTTGTTATAAGAAAGAGGTGAGCGCAATGAAAAAAGTAATGACAACGCAAACCCTCGCCAAAGCCAAGGAAATGAAACTCGCTGGCAAAAAGGAACGTGAAATCGCCGAAGAGCTTGGCGTCAATCCCTACACTTTGAGAGAACACCTCAAAGGCGTTCCCTCGCCCAATCGCACAAAGGTCACAGACGAGCAGAAAAAGCAGATAGTCGCTTTGCATCAGCAGGGACTCAGCACGTACCAAATCGCCGATGAGGTTGATTTAGCGCAATCAACAGTGCAGTCTTACATCAGAAAAGCAAAAAAAGAACTTGCAGCCGCTGACACAGATGCAAGTTCCCAGGTTAGTGATGTATCGTCGGAGTGTGCAAGCTCCGCTCTTTGCATTGATTATAACAGATTGCAAGAAAAATGTCAAGTCACACTCAAAGAGATCAAGCAAGAGCTTAGTGTCATATATAACAGTCGGCTATCTGGATTTGAGCAAAATGTTTTTGATCTCGGGGAGCTGTACTGTAATGTGGATGAAGATGCTAAGATCCAGCTTAATAATCGTGTGTATAATTACCTGTCAGAAAACCTGCAGCACGCCTGGGAACTCGGCGAGCTTTACTATCGGGTATGTAGATTCTTGGAGGTTATAGAAAATGAATAAGAAGAAAGCAATAGCTATTATAAGCAAGAGCAGAAATATAAGCCTATATCAGAATGTCAATGATAGCAGCTGGCTCGGAAATTATGCAGCCTTTTACAACATGGGAAAATTCCCGCACTGTGAGTCAGAGGAAGAGATAGCAAATGTTCTCGGATTCACTGATAAGCAGGCTGATTCCTGCACATTCGTAGTCACCAACAACAGTTTCCCTATAAGAGAAACAGAAATGAAGCACGCCGGTCTTATTACGCCAATCGACTTTCAGGTAGTGGGGAACGGTAAATCAGCTGCGTTCTTTTTCAATAGCGCAACAAACAGAGCCATAGCAGTAAACGGCGCATTCTTAAAGCCTTTCGATGCTGAGGCGATATACAACGAATTTTTATGCCCAGACGGCATTAGAGTCGTTGCAGTCTCTTACGGATTCATAAGGGTAGGCTTCATCTTAGAATTGCGTCAGGGAAAAGAAATAGTCAACAAGTATTTGAAAGTGTTCAAAGCTTTGATAGAAAACAGCGAGGAAACCGACGATGTACAGCTTTGAGGGCGTGACCCTCGACCGTAAGAACGGGGAGTACATAGTCACCGTTGACGGCGTTGAGGTCGCTGCGGAAATCGCAGCACATCAGCGGAAAAACCCGATAATCGCAGCAAACAGATTTACAACGGCGGTCAGCGCCAAGCTCCGCCGCAACGTGCAAAATTATCTTAAAACAACAGGTGGGAACGCTGTCACAGGCTGCAAGGTAGATATGCCATGCAGAGAGTGCCAGTCAGCAGGATTGAACCTGCGCTCTGCAAACTGCCTGTTTGAGAACGCCAAGGAGGATAAAGAAGATGAATGAATTTACAGAGAAAGCCATAGAAAAGGTCAGAGAGGACCCGAAGATATCAGATAAGCATTACAGCATCATCAAGGACAGCGTCACAGTTGCCCTTGAAAGCTTTATCAGGCAGGATGACGAATTCGCCCAGGCAGTCGTGCAGGGCGGAACGATGAAAGCTATGTGGGAAGAGGTCTGCAAGAAGATAGGCAGCAGAAGCGGAGTTTCCGATCTTGAAGTTTATCAGGCAGCCGTCGAGTTCTTTTTCAGCGGCGCAAGGATCGAGTTTCATATGACTATCGACCTTTGCGGCTCGGTTCGAGAGCATAAGACAGAGCGTACAAGCCTCGACCTGTCCTTTGACGATCTGTTCGGTTAAGGAGTGATGCCGAATGTGGAAAGACGCAGATAAACCCGACCGGTCGCAGACGCTGCTTATAGACAGTCCGAACATCTTGTATTCGGACCTCACAGAGCAGGAAAAGAAGGACCTGTATGCGATGCCAACTATAACGAAGAAAGAGATACGGCAGATGAACAGTTATTTCAAGCCGTACATTTTTTATCACAAAACGAAAAAAAACGAGACAGAATGCTTCTGTACTGCCTGCAATCGCAGCTATACAGCAGATTCAACGCTTCATCACAAAACTTGGGAGATCTGCCCGTATTGTCACACAGCAGCAACAGCGGCAGCGGCAGGATATTCACAAAAGGATAAGACAGAGACAATAAACTTTGTCGTATTTAAAAAACATAGAACAAAGGATATCGTCTATGCGATTTGCCTCAACGCAGGCAAGCGTTATAATGGCGATTATCGAAACTGGTTCAATAAGGTGAGGATTTACGGTGTTGATTTTTACCGCCAGCCTGATCTTGAGTGTGATCTTCACAAGATCTACGTTTTTAAACCAGGTGAGTGTAATGTATACAGGCGGCAATACGCCTATCTGAACGGCAAGTATAGCTATAAGTACACGAAAATCAAGAAAAAGGTATCAAGACCATTTACAGCCACGATGTACAAGCCCACCGACACGATCATGCTGAACAGGGAAGTGCTTCCAAAGACGCATCTGAGATACTATGCAGCAGCTTTGCCATTATCAACAGAAAATCATCTTGTCGAGTGGCTCAACCTTTGTTCTCTCTATCCGATAGCTGAAATAGCCGCCAAATCGGAAAGTAAGACGATACAAAGGATCGTACAAAACAAGCTCTGCTATGATATGTCACATCGTGACCTTGTGAACTGGAAGGCAAAGAAGCCGAAAGACTTCTTGAAAATCACATTAAACGAGCTTAGGGACTTCGAGAAGTCAGCAACCAGAACATATTCTCTTGAAACGCTGGAGGTTTACGCACGGCATAAGCGAAAAGGTGAAAAGCTATCATTTGAAGTTTGTCAGTTTGAAAGCACTTGTAAAGATCACTTTTTGCGATTTAAAGAAATCATAGAATACGTCGATTTCAAGCAGCTGTTTGAGTATCGAAAAAGACAGCAAAAAAACGGAACATGGAAATATGAGACTACATACTTTGACTATCTCCACCATGCACATATGTGCGGTTACGATCTCACGCAGAAAAATATCCTTTATCCCCGGGATATCCAGCAGGCTCACGATGACGCTGTTGCAAACTGGCAGATCGTACAAGCTGAAAAAGAGAAAGAAAAAGCCGAAGCAGAGGCTAAGAAATACGGCTATCCTGAAAGGTACAAAAAACTCTGCAAAAAATTCGCTTTCGAGTACGGTGAGCTGATGATAGTCGTTCCTAAAGCCGCAAGCGAGATCATCACCGAAGGCAAGGTCTTACAGCATTGTGTCGGCGGCTATGCGAGCAGGCATATTCGGGGAGAGACGACTATTCTCTTCCTGCGGCATATCTCCGAGCCTGACAAGCCCTACTACACTATTGAGGTAAACGAGAAGACGAAAGTGATTGTTCAGTGCCACGGATTTATGAATGAATGGGAATCAAAAAAGGCAGAAGAAGTCAAAGCCTTTGAAAAAGAGTTTGCAAAGTATATCAAGAATCCGAAAAAGTATAAAGCAGAAAGGAAAGAAGAACTATGCAGGAAGAAATCAGCATAAATCTCAAGCAGCGTGATGCTATCGTTACACATCAGCACATATGCGAGTGCTATAAGACGGCTGCCGTGTCACTTATGGACATGGCTAAATCCCTGAAAAGAATGAGAGACGAAAAGCTCTATACCGAGCTGGGCTATGAGAGTTTCGGCGATTACGTCGAGCACAACGAGGATTACAGCTTTAAAGAGCGTCAGGCTTATACCTACATATCTTGCTATGAGAAGCTCGGCGAAACGTTTCTGCAGTCAAATGCAAATCTCGGCATCACCAAGCTGGAGCTGCTCACTAAGCTCGATACCTTTGACCGTGCCGAGATTGCTGAGGATAACGACCTTGCAGGTATGACCGTTGACGAGGTCAAGCAGCTCATAGCCGACAAGCAAGCTCTGGGTGAGCAGCTGTCAATGTTTAAGGCGGAAAAGGAAGCGCAGGCTGACACTGCCGACGAGCTGAAAAAGGCACAAGCCGAAATAACTCAGCTGAAAAGCAGGCTTGAAGATGCACAGGAGAACTATGACGATCAGAGCACCAAAGATGCTGAACGCATCAAGGAACTGCAGCTTGAACTTGACGAGCTGAAAAACAAGCCTGTCGAGGTCGCAGTTCAGCAGCCGTCAAAAGAGGAAATCGATAAGATAAAAGAGACCGAGCGCAAAAAACTCGAAAAGGCAAAGCAGAAAGAGATCGCCGAGCTGAAAGCCGAACAGGAAAAGCAGATCGCCAAGCTCAGGCAGGAGCACGAGCAGGCTTTGACTGCACAGCGTGAGCAGGCTTCCGCACGCGAGGCGGCGCTTGAAAAGAAAATCAAGGGCAACAACTCTGACGAGGCAATCGTCGCCCTTAAAATAATCTTTGCAAATACCCAAAAGAACGTGACAGCCTTCCTCGACAAGATCAACGACCTGCAGAACGAGGACGATAAAACCAAGTTCAAAGCGGGCGCTAAAAAGTGGCTGTCTGCGATAGTGGAAACACTATAAAAGAAACTTACGAAGGAGGAATAACAATGTCAAGTTTACAGAGAACAATAAGCCGTGCCCTTGCGACCAAAGGGCTGAATAAGCAGCAAAAATGGCAGAGAAGAATCATGCGCTTGAATAAAATACAGCGTAAAAAGTCATAAGGAGGCTAAAATGAGCACGCACAGAATCATATGCACTAACGATGATTGCTATTATAACAAAAACTGCCGAGACTGCATCTACAAGGGTGACATAATCATAGACGATAACGACGCCACCTGTCAGAACTTCCTTGCCTACTGGAACACCCCGAAATACCAGCACGAATACTATCAGGCACATCAGAACAAAACCACTGGCGAGGCTTATCGTGAACGGCAATACTTTGGAGCTGTCACCGAGTTTGAGGGTTTAACGTTCTATTATAAAGCCAAGGAGCTGGAACCTGAAACATGGGTCACAGAGAAAAGAACCGGGGCAGGTGCGTACTATAAGTCCCTCACAGATCCCGAACGATTAAAAGATATAAAGGAAAGGATCGCAAAGTTCCCGAGCGTCTGCGATCTACCCGACAAGGAAGACATTTTGAAAAAACGTCTGAAAGGCGATGTCAGCGATGGATAGATGCACCCGGAAGAAAGACTGCATTTACGCATTGCAAGATGCGATAAACAGAAGCGGCAAGCACTGCGGTTACATCCTCATCACCGGCGAACCGAGAGGCTGCCCGTTGAGTAATTGCGACAAATTCAAAAGCAAAAAGGATAACCAGCGTGAAAAACAAAAACCGTCCAACAAGAGAAAAACAATATAAAAAGCCGAAAATCAAAAAGCATAAGCCGTTTAACCCGTGGATCACCAAGTATTTTGACCTCACGGGCACGGGCATCAAGTCAAGGAGTGATAGTAATGGATTTGGACGAAATCCTGAGCCAGAAGCTGACCAACGACAAGACCGCCGAGGTGGTTGAGGAAAATTACAGAGGCTTACTCGCCGCAGGCTGTGAGCGCGATCCGCGCCAAGAAAAGACCATCAAGCTCAACAAGCTCGAGCGCCTTATGACACCTAAAAGACTCGAAACAATCACATATTCAATGTTTCCTGATATGAATAAGTTCACGATTAAACGCTGTCCAAATTGTAAAGTTCAAATATATGGACCAGCTCTGCCGAAGCACTGCGATAACTGCGGGCAGGCTCTCGACTGGAGTGGCATTTCAAACGACTCTGAAAGCGAGTGATAACAATGGATTTAAGACGGTATATGCAAAAAATGCACGACATTTGCGAAAAAGGTCAAGATAAAATGAAACCTCTGCGCAAATGGCTCGACGAGCAGAGCATCAAGTGGACGGACAAGTCAGAGTTTGACATAGTCAGAACGCATTTTTGCATCAACGGCAAGCGCTGGAGCGTGATTTTCGGCGCTTATAGCTACGGCGCTGAACAAGGCTTGCTTGAACTATGGACGCAGAACGTGAACGGCGGTGAGCCGCTCGGCTTCCTGACCGTTGATAATATCACAGAACTGATAAAAAAGGAGCTGAAAACAAATGATTGATTTTTATAAATGCGCTCAGAAACTCTCTGAGCTGGAAGAAGAAAATAAAGCACTCAAAGCTGAGAACGCAAGCCTGAAAGCCCGGCTCGCAAGTGATCCGCTGCCGAGAGCGACAGTTGACCGAAAGCGTTTCAACGATGTGGCAAATGACATAGGCAGCAGTCCCAAATGGACTGATATAGACAGAATGGTGTTAGCCGTTTTCGTCAACGAACTCGAAGAAAAACTTTTCGGGGGTGCAGACAATGAAACTTAAACCGTGCCCGTTCTGTGGAAGCGATGATATACACATCAAAGTCCATAGAAATAAGCACCAAGAAGAAGTCGGTGCACAAATAGAGTGCTACGGTTGTTTGTCAGTGTATGTGCAAGTTGAGGCTTGCAGTCAGGAAGAACTTATACAAGCGTGGAATAAGAGGGCAGGTGAGAGCGAATGAGTGAACAATATGCGTGGTACAAGGAACACGGCAGGTGTCCGAGATGTGGCGGAGAGCCAGTAAACGGAATGGTTCACTGTATTGATTGCCTCGACAAGCTCAGAGAACAAGCGGAAAAGTATCAAAAGGGCTGGTCGGAAGAAAAGCGAAAACATTACAATGAGCAGAAAAAAATATATCATAAAAGAATTTACGAGCAGAGAAAAGCAGCCGGAATGTGCGTAAAATGCGGAAAACGGAAAGCATTTCGTACTCTGATGTGTGGAATTTGTCAAAACAAGCACAATATGAGAAGAAAAGAAAAACGCATTGCCAAAGGGAGAATGACTTATGAAGAAAGAACGGAGTTTGGAAGATGCTACATTTGCGGTGCTCCTGCTGTGCAAGGCAAGCGAACGTGTGAAAAATGTCTTGAACGAGAGCGAAAAATAGCCGAAAATATGAGAAAACACATTAAACAAAGCGGATTTTACAGAACAAGAGAAAGGTTTTGGTGATGGAATTGTATGAAAGGAATAAATCACAGCGATAACCTGATTAAAAGCAAAGATAGAGTGAAAAAGTATGGCGAAGTGTTCACGCCACAATGGGTAGTTGAAAAGATGTGCGACGAACTCCCCGAAGCAGCGTGGAAACCTGAAACGACTTTTCTCGAACCTTCTTGTGGCGAGGGCATATTTATTTTAGAAATACTTAGACGAAAGTTTGAGAACTGCAAAACAAGAAAGGATTATAGAACCGCTTTAAAGTCTGTTTATGGCTTTGAGATACAAGCTGACAATGTAAAGATAACGATTGAAAATGTCATAAATCTATGTAAAAAGTATTTTAAGATTTCTCAAAGTGACATTGAGATTATAAACAATCATATCATCATGTGTGATGGCTTGAAAATAATGAGGATGCTTGCGGAAACGGAGAAGTGGAATAAGAGAGGTGATGACGATGACTAATCAAGAGCAGTATGAAGAAATGTGCGAAAAAGCTAAAATGTATGACGAACTCAAAGCCCAGCGCGCAAGCACAGGCTATTGGGAATACGTCCACTACGATCCCGACTATCTCGTTTATTCGGGCACCTGCACCGCTTGCAAACGAAAGCACGAAAGCACCGACAACGTCGGCAAGCTGCCATTCTGCCCGCACTGCGGCGCACATATGACCGGCGTGAAAGCACCAGTGCTCATCTCAGCAGACGAGGACGGTGGTGAGAGCGTATGAAAGCAGTAATAATAACTATAATCATAGCCTTGTTTTACGCCTTTGCTCTGGCTCTCGCAAAGGCAGCAGGCATGGCAAGCAGGGAAGAAGAAAGGTGGGCAGAACGTGAACAAGCTGACAAAAATGACCCCTAAAGGCGCAGCGCTCGTCATGGCGGATCACTACGAGACCCAGGACGAAGCAAAAGCAGATCTTAGTGCCCGCTGCAAAAAAGCCTTTGAAAAGCTCTTTCAATACGAGTCACTCGGACTTGAACCCGAGGAACTTTACAGCATTTTGCAGTTAACTGCAACGGTCCGGAACAAGCTGAACCGTGTTGTAACCTGGAACAATCCACGCAAAGAAAAATCCTACATATCTAAACTGCACGCTGTCAAGATCTTCCGGGACATGAAGACCGATCAGATCCGTGTCTCAGCTGAACTGATGGACGAAAAGGGCAACCTCGTATGCGGTGAGATCGGGCACATCGAAGAACTCAAAGATGTCAAGTTTGAGTAACAGCCCTTTTTTATATTATAATAGTATCCTCAAAAACTCCCACGGCGCAAGCCGTGGGTTAAGGGCTTGTAATGGATATTAACAATTAGACCAAAAAAGAAAGAAGTGAAAAAAATATGGCAATGAGATACAGGGAGCAGATATTTGATTATGGAAATTACAGGGAAGTGAAAATGTTCCCGGTATTCTCACGCCCGAAGTCAAGCCATAGGAAGCCGAAGCACAAGCCGACTCGCAAGGTGCAGGAACGCTTGAATCAGGTGAACGCAGAAAGAGCTCTTGCAAGACTCATAGCTGCCAACTTCACAAGCGACGATCTCAAGCTCGAACTTACATACTCACGCCTTGAATACCCCGACAGCATCGAGCAGGCAAAAAAAGATATTTCAAACTTTTTCCGTCGGGTCAAGAGAGCAAGGACCAAGGCAGGAATCACAAGCGAACTGAAATACATATATGCCTTCGGGCAGGGCAGCACCGGAAATCGCATACATTTCCACGTCATCATTTCGGGCGGGCTGACTATCCAGCAGCTCGCCAAGATCTGGGGCAAGGGCTATGTAGACAAGGTCGCTCCATTGATGTTCGATTATCAGGGTGTTACCGGAATAGCCCGTTACTTTGCTCAGCAGCAAAGCAAGATCGTTGACGAGTTCGACGAGCCTATGCTTGTGCCGGATCTCAAGCCCAGGACCAAGCGCTGGGTATCCTCGCATAACTGCGTCAAGCCCGAGCCTAAGAACTATGACTATAAGCTCACAAAGCGAGACGTGAGCTACTATGCGCAGAACTCAGAGGACCTGCGCATTTTTGAAAAACGCTATCCCGAATACTTCTGCTCGGAGTGCAACCGCTTCTGGAACGACGAGACCGGAGCTTACTACTTGAGAGTATTTTTATATAAAAAATCATTTAAGCCGGATATATACTCATCAGCCTCATTTCAGTGAGGTGTTTTGAGTGTGCCTAAAGGAGGTATAAACTGTGACAACAAAGCGACTTAAAAGCTATCGGTACCTTGCATCATCGCTCGAAGTCTGTAAGGACGACAAGCGGCGGAATCAGCTGTGCAAGGAAATGCTTGAAATAACTAACTGGATACATAGTCTTGACGATCCTCTTGCAGTCCGTGTTTTTGAGGAACGCTATCTCGCTATGCAAAACGCCCGTGACATCAAGCTCTGCCCTTGGTGGAAGGTCGCTTCAAGGCTGCATTATTCGGAGAGCAGGGTCAAGCATATTCACAGCATTGTTATAAATGCGCAAAGATAGCACGATATAGCACGTTTTTTCTGTTAAATTATAAGCAAGAGCAGAAAAAACTATACGAAAATTCAAAAACAGGTCGGTTCTGCTCAAGTCAGCAGTGCCGACTTTTTTATGTCGGAGGTGAGCGGCTTGAACGGAAAGAAGCGTGGGCGGAAATCGCTTTACGAAAAGAAGATACTTCTTAATAAAAAAAATATCAAAAGTATGTTCGAGCAGGGCGCAACCGAAAGACAGGTCATAAAATGGCTCGGCATCTCTGCCGATACGTTCTATCGCTGGAAAAAGCAATATTCGGAATTATCGGACATATGTAAAGAGGGCAAGCAGAAACTGATCACAGAACTTCGTGGCAAGCTCGTTGAAAGGGCGCTCGGAGGAACGATTACCGAGGAACGAACGATCACCAAAGTAGTTGACGGCAAAGAGCAGACCGAAACAGTAAAGATCACAAAAACGGTCCTGCCTGATGTCGCCGCACTGAACCTCTGTTTGAAGAACTACGACAAAGAGAACTGGGCGAACGATCCTCAGATGCTTGATCTCAAGAAGGAAGAGAACGAGATCCGACGCAAGAAAGCCGAGGCTGACGACTGGTGACAAAGCGAGAAGCGTTTTATAAATCTGACCTATGGGAAGGCTTTAGGGCTGGACTCATAGCTAAAAGAAAGACAGCTGACGGATATATCTACTGTGCTCACTGCGGAAAACCGATACTCAAAGACTATGATCTCATTGCTCACCACAAGATTGAGCTGACAGAGTCAAATGTCGATGATGCAAACATAGCGCTGAATCCGGATAACATAGAGCTTATCCACTTCAAGTGTCACAACAAGCATCATCATCGTTTTGGGTACCAAGGTCAGCGAGCACCGCAGAAAGTCTATATCGTCTACGGTCCGCCGTGCGCAGGGAAAACGACATGGGTCAAAGACGTTTCGACACCTGATGATCTGATAGTTGATATCGACAGGCTTTACGCAGCTGTCCGCTGCGAGAACTGCGACGGATATGACAAGCCGAATGCGGTCAAGAATAACGTTTTTGCTATTCGTGACACGTTGCTCGACAACATCAAGACAAGATACGGACGCTGGCAGAATGCATATGTGATCGGAGGATTTCCGTTCGCATCTGACCGTGAACGTATGGAAACGAGGCTGAACGCCTCGTCAATCTACATAAATACACCAAAAGAATTATGTCTTGAACGTGCAAAGCTTCGACCGAACGAGTGGAGGCAGTACGTTCTCGACTGGTTTGAAAAATATATCCCCCCCGGGTCTGCCATGCATTGAGTGCCGTGGGGAC
>JAEIGA010001650.1_pt1 | contig 35118 bp, 42 predicted proteins | sample 9270691 | NCBI WGS metagenome assembly JAEIGA01 (sample SAMN17057246, study PRJNA624740) | gut metagenome | biome: biome; isolation source: fecal sample | host: Bos grunniens | place: China: Xizang | collected 2019
ATTGCTGTTGTTGTTGTTGTTGTTGTTGTAGTTTCATCAGGCTTCTCTGTAACATCAGCAAATACAGCCGCTGTCAATGTAAACATCATTAAAATTGTAGCAATAGTCTTCTTCATAGTCTTCTTCATAGTCTTCTTCATAGTCTTCTTCATAATTTTAATCTCCTGTACGTAATATAATATAAAAGACTTATTTTGAAAGTTCAACAAAATCCAACTTTTCTTTCATTAATTCTTCATATTCTTTATGCCATTGAATCAACTCGACATCAATTTTGTCAAGCGGCGTTCCTCTCTTTTCTTTCATCAATGCTTTTGCTAGAATCGTTCTCCACTGTGCTGCTTGATTCTTTGTTAGATTTGTTTTCAACTTTAGCCTCCTCGTAATTTAACATTGTATTAAAAGCATCTCTCTCATTCATTGTTTTATCTCCTCTGTTAATTATATTAACACAAACATAATAATTTTACATTTTACAGATGATCTCATCAACATCTCTGTAACATTCGCCATTTTCCATAAGTCGAATGATTCCATAACAATACACTTTATCTCCATTATGTAATTTATTCAACTTTGTCAAGAATGTTTTAGCTCTTCTTGCTGCCTTGTCATTTGCAGTTCTTTCTGGGTCTACTTGATAATGAATCCAAGGCGTATTATCACTGTCAGTAAAATATGCAGTAGTAACACCTGCAATTGGGTCATATACTTTTGCACCGAATATCAACTGTTTAGCATATTTTCTTGAAACTTTAATCTCTTCACTCTTCATCTTCAGTAATCTCCTTTCCGTAAAACTCTTTAAGCAATTTATCTACTGTATAGTAGAACGAATGCTTCTCGACTTCTTCAATCATCTCTCTGTAGTAGTTTCCCAAACTTTCCATAATTATAATCTCCCCTATTCTTTTAGAATTTAGTCTCAATTTTAGAGCACCAATTCTGCCGACTCCAAAATAAGTGGTTATCTGCAAGAATCCAACCAACAATAAATCCAGTTACTGTAAGAACTGAACCAATAATAATCAACGCTGCCATAATCAGCCTCCTTGATTATTTAGTATAGTGAAATAGAAAAGACTCATGCATTTTATTGGAATGTGTTACTAAAGATTAACAATTTGTAGTTATTAAAGTCGCTGTGTACACTTTTAATATTTCAACTAACTCAATAAAGGAGATAAAGAAATGACATTTTCAACAATGGCTTAATGCAACATGCTTGACTTCTAATTACAGTTTTAATAATGCATGCGGTTATGTCATGGCCCACCCAATTTTGGATTGATGATAAAACTAATTAAAGAGGAGAAAACAGTGAAAACAGAAACAGACATCTATGCAGATCAAGAATTAACTTTGACTGAAGCTATTGCAGTTGTTATTGGAAAGCTTGCTAATGGAATTCCAATTACAGGAGCGCGCGAAGAAGTAGCCGACGACTTTATCAAAGATTGGGCTGATTTATTTGGAGCTGAGACTGCAAAATGATTAAAATGATTAATTCGAGCTACTTTTCAGATATGAAAGTTGTGGACGAGCGCCTTACAAAACTTGAAGAAAACTATGATAAAATAATCAAACTTTTGTATAACATTACTAATGATTTGTCTAAAATAATTGGAGGTGACAATAATAATGGCGAGCAAGAAGAGCTTGACAAAAGCAGCAAAGGACAAGAGAAGCTTTCGACAGAGCAGCAAGTGGAAGGACTTCAGGAAAAGAAAATATGACATTCAAGGCGGAAAGGATTGGATAACACTTAAGCCATTAACAAAATGCTTTCATTGCCACCACGGAAACATGAATGCTGATGAATATCAAAATATTGAAGATGAAGGTAACTTCTTAGCAATAAACAGTTCAACACACGAAACATTACATTGGTGTTTGCGTTATGTAAAGGCTTATCATTCAATGGAGATTATGGATCGTTTGTATGAAGAGGTTAAACGTGAGGCAATTCTGAATGGTTTTATCGATTCAGATGATTAACTTAAAATCAGGTGATTAACTTAAAATGACAAAATTTCAACAGACATTGAAAACTATATATGAAATAAATAAATGGGAACCAACTGAGAAAGAACAACAATGGATTAAAGATAACATCGGGGAGCCTTTGACTGAGTCTCAGATTTATGATATGAATCTGAGATTTCATCTCCACCTCACAGAAGATGAGAAAGGAGATGGAATCAAGAAGACAAAGCCAAATAAACGAAACACATCTAAAAGTGTTTTACCAAAGTCGTTAATGCCACTGTTAGAACCGCTTACTAATGATAAAGCTGACCTGAAGAAGAAATGGAGTTTATTTTCAAAATTTCTTTGGTGGTCTAAATTTGTTAGGCATATTGATGTTGAGGACTACATTTGGGATATTGGTGAGAAACTGCTTGCTTTATATCCAAACGGAAGAAAGTCTATTTCTATCGATGTAAAAGAAAGCATTAAGCACAGAACAATATTAACTAATTCAACAGGAGAACATGAGAATTAAAATGACCATTAGACTTGATTTAACTAAGGCATTACGAGATAATCTTCTCGTTGACAGAAACAAATATCTTGAAGAACATGACTGTCCTGGCCCAGCATTAAAGATGTTGAAAGGGACTTCACTTCTTATTTCAATAGAAGGAAGTTATATAAACATTGATGACTTACCAAATTTGGTTGTAAATAAATACCAAGGCTCTGTTGTAAACCAATGGGTATCAAACGTAAAGAGAGCAGTAGAACCGGCTCTCTTAGTATTCAAATGGAGAAGATCATAATGAACGAATTACATAAATTGATGGATGAAAAGATTGACGTTTACGCTGATAATGCAAAATGGTATAAGTTGCTTCAAGATTATAATAAAATAGAAGACAAAACAAAAGATGAAGCTTCAACTTTGTTAAAAGATATGTGGCCTATCATGTACAGATGCGCTTCAAATATATTAAAGAAACGTTTTGGCAAACTATGGAAATGGGAAAAGATTTCTGATGTTGCAATTGACATGTGTGAAGTTATAATGAACAGAATTACGAACAAAACAGGAAGGTTCCCAAACGGCTACAATATGGAAAATCTGCCTACTATCATGCAGTATGCTATGCTTAGCGTTGTTTATGGACCACAAGCAAGAAAAGAAGAACTTGAGAACAGCCACTCTAATTATGATGATTATGCAAACATGTCAATGGAAGATTTGGAATATATGAGTGAATGTGAATATGTTACTACAGAAGAATAACCTATAAATACATGACAGAACACAGAAGAGAGTACTTAAGAAACTATTTTAGAGAATATAGAAAGACACATCCTACATGGGCTCATACTCATAGAGAAGAGAGACGCGCTTACTTCAAAGAATACTATAAGAAGAATAAAGATAAGTGGCACGTTCATACTCTTCTTTCAGTTTTATTAGGAGAATTGTAAGAATGACTAAGAAAGAAATAGCCGACTTAAAGAAAGCATCTCAAGCAGTTGCTGATATGGACAAAGACATACAGACTAATGCAGCTTTATTTGTCGGCAAATCATTAACAGACAATGTTACCGAAATCATAAATCCAAAGACTGGTAAGAAACATAAGATCGCACCAACTCCATGGTACAAATTGTTTATTAAAGGCGTTATGGAAGACGCGTTAATCGACCCTAATGGAAGATGTGGTCAAATGCTTGCCTCAACATTATTTACACAGGACGTACTAGATAGATTAGGCGCACAAGCTCAGAAAACAAAGAAAGATCAAATTGACTTCGCAATTTACCAAATCAGACAAACATTATATAAGGAGCAGCAAGAAGTCTTTGATAACGATATTGACCAAAAGATTATCGTTATTTGCTCTCGTCGTGCTGGTAAAACAGAGTTGAATGCTCGTAAATTAATGAAAGCATGCTTAACACCAAATACCCCATGTTTGTATTTAAACAAGACTTTTGCAAATGCTATCAACCAGTTGTTCGATTTAGCTATAGAAGTAGCTGGTAAACTAGAATTGCCCATTAAAAGAAGCTCTAAATCTGAAGGCGAAATCGAGTTTATGAATGGCAGCTCAATTATGTTTGGCGGCGTTAATGATATAGCTGCAATTGATAAGTACCGCGGCTACAAATATAAGTTGGTTATCGTTGATGAGGTTGGTCATATTAAGAATGGACAGTACTTAATAGACGAAGTATTAACGCCAGCTACAGCAGATTTCGCAGGTAGCCAAATGGTATTTACAGGAACACCACCACGAGTAAAGAACTATGCTACAAGGTTGTGGAACAGCAAGATAAGAAAGTACCGTTGGACAGCTGAAGTAAATCCATTCATCCCAGACTTTAGAGCTTTTATTGATAAAGTATGTGAAGAGAAAGGTTTAACAATAGATGACCCTTTTATTCAACGTGAGTACTTCGGCAACATGAATGCATATGACTCTGACGCAATAGTGTTCAAAGGCTGGAAGACATATCATGATTTGCCAAAGCTTTTGAATGGCGAAGTTGTAATAGACGGAAGAGCTTTCCACCCTACATGGGTTTATATTGGAGTTGACTGGGGCGGAACAGACAATAATGCTATAGTGTCTGTTGCAGTAGATGTAGTTGACAAAAGAGCATTAGTCTATGATGTATGGGCAGATAGAATGGTTGGTGCTGAAGTAATCAAAGCCACAATACATAATAAATATAAAATGGCTCAAGAGCTGTTAAAACGTTATGGCATAGAAGAAAATAGAATAAAGATTATTACTGATACCAACCAAGTAGAGTTCTGCGTTGACCTCCATAAAGAATGTTTGCCAGTAGAGAAAGCTGTTAAATATTGTATGATGAACAGCGTTGAGGAGATGTCAGCTGAATTAAGAACAGGAAGATGTCTAGTGCCTGATACGTGGAAAGAAGATGACAATTACTTGGTTAAGGATCTCAACTCAACAGTATACGTCAGGGATGAAGAGACAGATGCACTTAAATCAGATATAGATGATGCGGCATACCATCCTGATGCAGCTCATGCTTTAAGATACGCATTAAGAAACTGGGTAGCATTACCATCTTGGGGTAAAGGCGCTACTAATACAGAGCCATTGGATTTGACAGTAATGCCTGGCACAGAGAACTTAAAGCAGTACGGTACTATGAATATGCCAAATGCAGCTCCTACTGAGGAGTTTATCATATGATAGCTAAAACTATAATAAATGATGTAAAGCCTCAGTACATTAATAATTCATTAAACATGTTACAATCTAGAGTTGACAATGTTCTCAACAAAGAAATCTATATGGCAGACATTGAAGGTACATACGCAGCTCTTTTGACATATTATAATCTATTGGCAAATAAGCTTGGAAAAGTAACAGTATCATATACATCAACATCATCTCATTCTGGTAAAGTATTTATATCTAAAGTACCAAAGAGCTTGACAATACCAAACATTAATGAAACATTCAGATTAGTAGACGCGTCTTTCGAAGGATTTATTAGCTTAATCATGTCAGATTATAGCAAGATGTACGGCAGATACTCAAACACTGTAACTGATGTATATGGTAATGACAGCGGCGATTCTGGTATGTTAACTGACGCTAGTTCATATACAGAAGGAGTAAGAACAGAAACTCAGGCTATCATAGATGAGATCATAAACACAGGGGTTGCTACTAGTGGAGAGATTCAGCAGGGATTAGAGGATGCTAGAACTGAAGCTGGAGCAACTGTTGAGGAAGCAGCAGAAGAAGCTGCAACTGGATTTGATGACGCATGGGGAAAAGCAGGCGGATATGAAAGTACAGAGGACATGATAGAAAAGGCTCAGGAAGCTATTGAAAACGCCAGAAATGAAGCAGCGAAAGCGGCAGAGAATGCAAGAAATCAAGAGAATGCAGAAAGAGCTCATAACACAGCTCAAGGCGCCAAAGATGCGTATGATAAAGCTTTGGATGAGTTTGAACAAGCTGTAAAGACTAACAATGAAGCTACTGACAAACTTTCTGCAGCTGCTGAAGAATACACTAAAGCTGAAACCGTATCTGAAGCTTTTGACTCTATTAACAATGGTAAAGGTGGTTATGACCCTGGAACAGGACAGTTTATAGAAGGCACATATACTGATGTAAGAGATGACGGCTCAAAAGTTGAATATACTGTTGAGATTGATGATGGTGGAAAAGTTACGATTACTTCTACATATACAACACCGGATGGAACGACACTTACAACAGGCTCTAAATCTGATATCACCAACTCTTCAGAAGGCTTAACTCAAGCTAATGCTGAAAGTAAAGATGCTGCAACAAAGACACTAGAAGACTTTGAGGATGCTAAAGCAGAAGCGGGCAAAGCTGCACAAGAAGCAGAACAGGCTGGAGCAAAGGTTGATTCAGCTAAAGCAGAATTGGATGCTGCAAACAAAGCTGCACAAGAGGCAGATGACGCAAACATTGCAAATGCTACATCAGAAGAACTTGAGTCTGGTTGGTATAATGATAGTGGCTCAGAAGGCGTTGCAGAGACAGACTCAGGTATTGTTGATGACTTTAATGATATGTTTGATGATAGCGGAGAATGATAAATGAGTGGTATAGTAAAGAACTTAACAAAGAAAGAGCTTAACCACGTATTGCTTGAGTTGTATAAAAGAGAGCTCTTTGCAGAAAATTACCAGTTTAGCTTACAGTCTAATTTAGGTAGTATGCAGAGAAACTACACTACAATGCTCAACTCTTTGACAAGCAGCTATAACAACTTAGTATTAGCCGAAGCTCAAAGAGAAGCTATGTACAATCTTTTATATATGAAAGGCTGGGATTTGTATAATAAAGGCATGACTGCATATAATGACTGGCAGAATGCAATTAACTATGTTGCTGAATTAAAGACAAGAAAGCGTAACATTGACAGCGATTTAGCTAATGCTAGAACACAAAAGACTAATGCAGAAACAGCGTATGCTAATGCAGTTACATACTGGGAAAATACATTAGCAGCAAAAGCACAACAGATAGCAGATAAGCAGGCTCAAATAAACAGTACTAATGCTACCATAGCGGAGATTAATGCTGATATTGCTGACATTGATAATCAGATTGCAAATGTAAATATAAGACGCGCAGCATTGTCTGACTTAGTAACTCAGATAAATAATACTAGAGATGCAATTAATGCTATGTCTTCTGTTACAAATTACAACAATCTTTATAGTATAAGCCAGACAGTATTAGATTCAGGATGGACAAATGAAAACGTAGCTGGTGTAGGTACATACGACTTAGTGACCACATCATTTTCAGAAGGATTTCGCTATGGTGGTATTTATACTAACGGTACTTCTGTTAATGTAGCTGTTATATCTAATGTTAAAAGTTGGATTGTAAACAGATTAAATGAAATAAAGCAGTCTATTCTCGACTACTTGGATGACTACACAACAGCAGAACTCGAGGCTGATAAAGCAGTATTACAATCTCGACTTGTTACATATACAAACAGATTAAATGAATACACAACCGAGCTTAATACATTAAATGCAGAATATACCAATTTGCAGTCTCAAAGAGATGCTGACTTAGCTCAAAAGCAATCTGACATTACTTATTGGACAAACCAAATATATTACTTAGAGTTTCAAAGAGATAACATCGACATAAACATTGCAGCAGCTGAAGCAGAAGAAAAGATAAAGAAAGATGCATATGATTCTATAAAAGAAAGTTATGAGGAGTTTACAGATAAACATCCAAAAGATGAAAAGACACAAGAAGACTATCCATCACTTCCGTAATCAGCTGTCATAATAACTTATAATTTACATGAAGAGCATAAAACCAATTGTAGAAAATACACAAGCTACATTAATTGCTACTGACATTGCAGCTGAATTAAGGTCAACTATAGAGTCATTAAATAATGCTGTAGTTAATCTTACTAGCCAAGTAAATGATGTTGAGACCAAGGTAGATAATACTGCTGTATCGAAGCAATCAGGCGACTTTGATAGCGTAAGAACAAAGAACTTGAATGTATCAACTAAAGCCACTATTAAGGAAGCTAGTGTACAGGACATCAATGCAACAAACGTAACATCTGAAAGGGTTGAAAGCGGTATTGTAAGTTCTGACGATATCAGTACAGAGGAGTTATCCGCTCATGATGCTTCAATTGATAATTTGACTACAGATGACATTAACAGCAATGCCGTTTCAACTGAGTCGATTAGTGCGGATGACATTACAGCTGATAACGCTAATGTAAATACCGCTACTTCTAATACATTAAATGCGGTTGATGCTACAGTATCTAATCTTGAAGTACAGTCTATAAGTAATCTTGCTGATTTTACATCTGATAATTTAACAGCAACTACAAAAGTAAGTGCACCATTAGTATTGACAAACAAAGTACTTACAGATGAAATTGCTACACTTTCCGCTAAGATCGAAGAATTAACTACAAGAAACACAATCTTTAATACAGATGAAGCAGATCCTAATCAGTTTGTAGACTTGACAGGTGAATTAAGCTATATAGAAATCCCAGCTGTATCTTCAGGATATTACAGAATTAACGTAAGAAACGATGATGGAACATATTGGGCTGTTACATTCATCAATACAGAAACTGCTCCTATTGTACAGTACAGTAAGGCTCATAACGGCGATATCGGCGGCATTTACTATGACTCAATTACAAGAAAGCTTTACATAAAGACATACAGTAATGGACGCATATTCTGGTCTAATAATGACAAGCACGGTAATTTGGCTCCGGTTGTTTATCCAGAATTACCTATTGATTCATCAGCTGTTACTACATTCAGATATGGAGCCGCAGCTCAAAACAGATTGGTTATAATGGGTGATAATACAGCCGAGTTTGGTCTTACAGTTCAAGGTTTATTGGAAGCAAACATAATTAAAGACGGAACCGCATATCACCAGTTGTTCTTTTACGGAGATTCTTGGGCAGCATTACATGCATTTGCAGACAAGTATTTGACATGGGAAGACCCTAATGAAGTAAAGCATTATTTAAAGTCTGAGACATCTGGTTATTTATACCACAAGAATGACGATTATAAATCACCTGACATGGAAGACTGTGAGGCATTCGAAAAGATTGCGTATGACGGAACAAACGTTACATTTACCCTTGATACAAAGCAGGGACAGGATGAGATTGAAGTAAACGGAACAGGTCGAACTGCAGGCTACTATCCTTATACAGGACCATTGAATAATACTACTGCTTATGTAAAGCAGGTATTAAGTGTAGCTGAGACACTAAGCTATGAGCTTCATCCTGACATTACTCCTGAAGATTTGGATGATGTTGTTTTAGTTGTATTCGGTGAAACGTCTATAGAACCTTTATCAGGTTCAATCTGGTATCCTATAGATGACGGTACAAAGCTTCATGAAATTTCAGGAACTGTAGACCAGCCATCCAGCGTATTGCGTACTCAACCGTCATATCTTGTTACAAAAGGTGACTTCATTAAGGCAAACTTTTCTGGTCTAACTCAAATGGATGAACACCAGTGGCCAACAGACCATGACTATTATGCTGACCCTACTTTACATACTCCAGTACAAGGAACATTGATGGTAGGCGGAATCTCACTTGGTTGGAAAGACGCTGAGCTTAGTACAGATATTTATTCATACCAGGAAGCGGAAACACCTGAAGATGAATTGCCGTTTATTATTTCATTCTCTGCTGCGTCTAGACCATGGGATGAATTGATGAACAGCGAAGTATTCAATAGCTATAGCAATGAGAGGCAATAAATTATGATTACAAGAAAACAGATACAGACAGATGTAGCTCACGGTGGCTTAAACAATCCGTCATTTAACAATCAGGCTGTTCCTTACTATCAGTGTAATAATGACATCAACAATTGCGACAAGTTTGTAACAGATGCTGACTTTAATTATGATGATACTGATAAAACATTAAATGTTACAAATGCACATACTACATGCGACTTGACAGTTGATAATGATGCTACTGTATGCAATGATTTAAACGTAAAATGCAATACATGCTTAGAGGGAACATTAGATGTAGACGGCGTATCAACTTTTAATGAAGCGGTATGCATGAAATCTACTTTGGACGTAGATGGTGACGCTACTTTCAACTGCAATACACATACATTATTTGATTCGTGCATTGAAGGTGAGTTGAATGTTGACGGTGAAACTACAATAAACAACAAGCTTAATGTAAATGGAACTACAACCATTGCCGGTGATTTGTATGTAAAAGGCGCATCATACGAAGAGCATGCTACTGACCTTTATATCGGCTCTGACTTCTTGACATTAAGAGATGGAGCAGAATCTGGTCTTGATACTGGTGAAAAGACAGGTATTATCATAAACAACTATGACGGTAATGACTCTTTAGGAATTATTACTGATTCATCTGGTACATTAAGAATCGGTGAGTTTAACACACAGAAAGTATTTACAGTAGATGATGTAGCATATTATAAAGATAAAGAATTAACCGAGCCTATTGAAATCCCATCAGGCAAGCAGTTGTTTCCAATCGGTGAGGCAGACCCTGAAACAGGCCTTAAAGAGTATTACTTTATAGTAAAAGATGACACTGAACCAGTAGCAACAAGAGGAACAACTATGGCTGACCATCAGCTTGTTTGCTGGAATGCAACTGGATGCGACATGCATACAATCGGTTCATTGCCACAGAATAACGGAGCAATCTTACAGTATAATGTTGATTCATGCACTTATTGCCATCTTGAAAATCCTAATGCAAAAGGTCGTTTGTTAACATTTGATAATGAATGCGATAAATTAAAATGGTCTGCAACAAGCCCTACTGGTACTGCTCAGATTGTCAAGTGGGATGATACTGCAAAAGAGTTTACTTACTTGCCTGCTGGTAATAACGGAGAAGTATTGACTACATGTGCTTCTGATCCTGAATATCATTGGGCAGTTATTGCATATAACTGCGATGGTAACAAGTACTTTGAATACCCTGATGCACAGCTTATCGACAATAAAGATGGGTTCGAATCAACAACATCAGGCTCAGCTCCATATTTGTTTATCAGTTGGGAAGATGACAAGGTTATCGAGCAGGCAATTGGCGGCTCACGGCCTGCATATGTATATAGTTTGTCTGATACAACATTTGGTACAAGCGCAACTCACCCAACAGTGACATTAGGAACATTCCTTTGTGAGATTACTTGGGATGAAAGAACAGCAATGACTTATGAAAACCCAGACTGGTGGGAATTAGGTCAGGGTGCTTACAAGTCATTGGAACCTGTAGCAGCTGATGCTTGCCTAGTTTGGAAATGTCAACCTAGTAATTATGTATTTAATACAATGTCAGAATATACAAGTGTTGCGGCAACAATACCTGCCAATTCACAGATTACTATTCTCTGTGAAACAAGCTACACTACATCAGAGGAAGTATAACAGAAGATGGCTAAGCAATATGTGAAAACTGGTACATCATTAGTACCAGTATCAGAAGATAAGATAAGAAACTATGAAAGTTTGGATTGCGTTAGAGCAGCTATTCAACGTGGTGAATTAACAGAAAATGACTTGTTTACTACTGTATGTAACGTTCAGGCAATCTGTGATGACTTAGCTCATGAATTGTACAAAGTAATTTCATACATTCCAGTAACTACTAACAGTACTGATAATAAACTTTTGAATCATTGTGACATTGCTGGAATTGGTGGAAATACTGATGTTCAGGTAGGCTCTTGCGTAAATCATGCATCAGATGGATTAGTTGATATTACAACATCAGTACAAAACTTAATTACCACAGAAATTACAAACAAAGTATCATGCTCAGATTACCAGACATTTACTACTGACATAAGCAGTTGTCCTGGTCTTAGCTGTACTGGTACATTAGTAGCATCAGATTTGAACACTATAAATACCTGCATATCTTGCTTAAATGCATGCGCCGGATTAGACTGTACTGGAGATGTTACTAAAATGGAAGTAAATGGCATATTTGAACTCAACGGTAGCATTCTTACTATTAGACTACTCTCATAAGGAATAAATGATATATGGCTATTAAAATAGATGATACAACATTAGAATTCGCAACAGGTTCAGCAACATTTAATGGTACAAACCTTACAAGAATCAACTATTACGATAGAATTGTCTGGGATAAAGGCGTTTCTTTAACACCAATAAATGACTTGCGATTGTTTCTCGTAGAATGCGGAAAATGTGATAACCCTCAATATGGATATGCTACAGTTAGAATAGCAAATTCAATTAGTGAACAACAAGACATTACGCCTTCAGTTGTAAGCTTTTCTAACGTAGTGAATAATTATGATTTTGAAGTGCATACAAGTGGCGGTGTTTGTGGTCATATTAAAATAGATGATGATTGGTATACGTTTGACGAGCAATTTTCATCAACCCCAGTTCAAATATCAATGAATCAAGCAGAAACTGTAACAGTCGATTGTTGCAGCTTTTCTGTTCAACTTTATAAATCATCAAATACATTTGACAGAGATGAGCTTGGATTCAATAGTTGTTATATAAATATAAATAACCAAACCACAGGTATGAGATATTATAATCCTTGGGCAGTCGGACAAACATATTGTGTGTAAAACTTATAAAATAATGGAGAAAAGATATGTTCGGAAAAGTTAGATTAGAAAACGGCAGCTTAATACCAGTAACAATTTCAGGGCCTACAGACGGTTCTACTGATATTGTACATCATGAAGATAACTGCGATTATCAGCTTGCTACCGCATACGATGACCAATACGGAGCAGGTTATCTCGGTATTTCAGACTGCTGCAAGCCATTATATAATCCTAGAACAGGCAAACTAACAGTTGACTGCGCTGATACCGTAGCTACAGGAGTTGACATTAACAACAACTCCAACACTAATACAACAGTAAAAGTATTGGTACAAGGTCAGGATGAAAATTGCCTTCCTACTACAACAATAGAGAAATCAAACATAGACTATAACGCAAACTGCTATGTATGCAACGACCCGACTACTGGAGACATAGTAAGAAAGCCTGTTACTCATGTATCTACTCTTTGTGTAGATGAATTGTTAGGTGTAGCTTCAGGTGTAGATGTATGTGTAACTGATTGCAATTGTAATTATCCAATTGCCGCATTTGATGCTGCAACTAAAACAGTCGTTATCGGAGATACTAATCCTGTATTGTATAATCCTGGAACTGCCTCTTTAACATTACATGGAATATCTTCTGATGAATGTGCTTGTGTTGGTATTGGATTTGACGCAAACGCAACTATAGCTATTGCAGGTGATACAGAGTTTAGCATTGATACATGCGATATTATGATTCATCCTGCATGTTCCATTAAAGTAAGGGCTCCTAAAGCAACTGTAGATTGTCTTCCTTATACATGCAGGAATGACTCAAACTATGAATTATTCGGAAGAAATACAACTACTAGTGAAGTAAAGAAATTAGATGGCATTACATATGACCCATACAACTGCGTATTGTCAGGCAGATTCCAGGGAATGGCTTTCCCGATTATATGCTGTGGTACTGCTGTAGGAGATGCTTGTCCTGTAAGCGGCATTAACATGGCTTCTAATACTTTGCAGTTGTATCATGGAACTAAAACAGAAGGTGCAATCAACTTCTGTCAGCATCTTTTCATGGATGACAACTGCTTTGCAATTGATTCAAACTGCGGAGTAGCCTACAACAGATTAAGAATGGAAAACGGCTGTCTTACAAACACTTCCTGCTTGTGGTGTATGAATTGTTCAGTATTGACTCAAACTACAGACAGCTTTGATGTATCAGTATGCGACCTTTGTGCGGGTGAAAGAGGATATCTAGGTCTTACTACTACCGACTTTAATGCATTTGGCTGCGGTTATAACTTATATCTTAATTGCAACTCACTTATACTTCAAAACTGCCATGTTTCAATGGCAAACAGTACATGTGATTTTGTGATTAATGAACTTATATCTAATGGTACACTCTACCTTGGATGTGACAGGGTAGCATTAGTATACTCTAACACATGTGCAGGTATGTACTTCTGTAATGTAGATTGTAAAGCATACGTATCAGACGGAACTAACGATAATCAAATTGCATTAATGTGTGATATAACTGGTGTTTCACCTATTAAGAAAATTTCATGCAATATTGCAAATCCTGGTGACTATACAATTGCTTGTTTTATATCAGACGTTTGTGAGGCTGGTATTTATTCTATAGACCTTTATAACAACAATCTTTGTTGGACAATTACAGACCAAATCGGTTGTTCAAGAACACTCAAAGGTCTTACAGGTATTTTAACAATGCCAGAAAATGGTGGATTTGGTCATTTCAGTGGTTCAGCTTGTGGTGATTTTATGATTGATATGAATGTTTCAACTGGTCGTGTAGCATTAGAGAATATCGTAATCGCACCAATCCCAGGAACGATGTATGGTACTGCATCAGCAACTGGTATTAACGTAGAAGGAACCGTATAAAATGAGTAATGTTTATTGCTTAGCATTTGGATGTACACAAAGCGGAGACTGGAAATGCTTTTATAGAGACCCGTTCTGGCGTAACAGTTTAGGTTATTACAGTTGTACTCCAAATCCTTACAGTAATTGTCAGGGTCTCTATCCAGTATATTTATGTCCATCAGACTTATGTTGGTATGACATTTGCAACCCAGATTTGAATGCTTATACGTGTTATGAAAACAGAAATTACTACTGGTATGCTCCTGTCAGATATAACACGTATGTCTTGCAGAGAATAGAGCAAGTAGAACCCGGCTCAAATAAATACCATCTTTCTATCTTGCCAATACCTGTATGTGCATCTGAACCAACAGTATTTGAAACTAAAACTGACGGAAATAAATGGTGGCTTGAATATGACAACGTATGTGATTTTATACCATTAGGAGACATAGGATACTTTGATGGAGCAAACCATTGTGCAGCATGCTGTATATGTGAGTACCTTATCGCCCAGGGTAGATTAACCAGAGGATGTGCTTTGTATTCTTCGACAGCATGCTATGTCTGTAGTACAATTCCTGCATACGCATTAAACTTCAGTTGCTATACAAGTTGCATAGACTACAATGCAAATGACTGTCCTACTGTTGTACCTACATACATGACTGTATCTTCTAGCGGACAACCAGAAGAAAAGCCTACTGTATCATTATCATATAAAGATAAACAGGTATGGTCTTACGGCTATAATGATAATGCTAAATGCTACTGCAACTTCCCGATGGATACTTCTCCAGTATGTTTCGGAGGTACTCCTGTTGATACGTTAAGATATAACAACACTAACAACATCCTTCATAAAGGAACTATTTCATCAGGTACACGTCTTGACGTTTCTGGTACAAATTGCTGTGCTAAATGGGACGGTGAGGTAACATACTCTTCAAACACATATTGTATAAATAACCCTGCATGTGGATATTCAAACACTAGAAGTTTTGCATCTGTGAATATTCCACAAACTTGCTTCAGATGTGAGTGCTGCTTCTGTAAGACTTGCATAACAGAGTACAACTTAAAAGTTTGTGGTGTAGAATTGGTTCCACAAATCAGGACATACGCCCCTGACTACTATTATGCAATCCCAGAATGTGAGTCTTCATTGGCAATACCTGTAAACTCACCTCAAATCAATGAATGCCTTTCTTTCTATGGCAGATATTCATATGTTGCATGTATTGATAAGGACAAAGTAAACGGCTTCCTTGATAATTTAATAGACCAGTTTGTTGCTTCTGTTCCAAGTTGTTTCAATCAGGCAAGTTACAATTATGACAAGTTGTATTCATTAGCAATAGCATTGCCATTCGGTGCTACTTGCAACTGTCCAATTGATTGCTGTTTGCCTATATCTAGTTGTCAGCAGTGTTTAGTAATCCCAGTAACACCAGATAGAGAACTGATTAAAACACTTGCTAGCATTAACTGTAACTGGACAGACTGCGGAACATACTGCACATTCTCACATTGTTGTTACTGTGCTCCATTAGAAAGTATGTGTGGCAGAAGTAACATATTCTGTTGTTGTGTAACTACTGCTGAAAGTTGTATACGTAACGCTATCAGTAATTTTACTTATAGCCATTCATACGCATGCGCTAGCGAGTTATTGGACATTGTAACTGATTGTTTGAAACGCTTTAATCTTTCAATTTTCAGAGGCTATCCTACATGTGTTGATGTGTACAGCCTTGCAAATCCTATTTGTACGTTGGGCTGTTGTGGACAGGCTATATACCAATGTGTTGATGCCTGCATTCCATACTTTACAGATTGTAATGTTAACTTGATAGGAAATAACTTGTGCGATAATTGCGGTTGCGTTTGTTGCATGATAGTAAGAGATGCACCAGGACCTGCAGGTACACCATATGCTAGTAAACGTTGCTGGACAGTAAACTATTGCAATGGATATAATGGTATGTGCTGTTTAACTCCGATTGGCACAGTAGACTTTTCATGTCCGTATAACAAACTTTCTTGTATGGATAATGGTGGTGAATTGGCAGCATTTAAGTGCACTGTAGATGAAAGTACTTATGGCAGTATGACTCAGAAATTATTTTGTAATTACGCCTATATACATCAGTTTAATGCATGTTCAATGGCTGTCGTGCCTTCAAAAGAAAGAACATTAGCCGGACAGATTTTCATGAAAAGTACTTCAAGCGGTTATTATCCATACAACTATGATGACTTAATGGCTTATTTCCAGTCAAAGTTTGATAATTTGAGCAATACATGTGCTTCACCATATACGAATGCAATGCAAAATGCGTATGACTTGTCATGTACATATATATGCTATACTCCGACTATATGCTATCACGGTTTATTGCCTGTACCTCAGTTCTCAGTAGGACTTTATAAAGGCTGCTATTAAGCTGCTATTAAGCTGCTATTGATAATTGATAACAAAACCCCTCAATTACGAGGGGTTATTTCTTTTACTTTTCGTTACAAATCCAATAAGCAATTGCTATGAAAACAGCACACCATAGAAAGAATACTAACATTCAATTTCATCCTCATCATATTCCTGCCAGTTGATGATTTTGTATGAGTCATTAGCCTGACACAATTCCTGCGTCTTCAATACTTTCTGGTCTCTATACAAAGGCAACAAAACAGTCTCGTCATCTGCAATTACAAAAGGACAGAAGATTGAGTTGTAGTCTGACTCACATAATGCCAACGGCTTATTTACGATATTAATGTATTCCAGACCAACAGCTTCCAATGTTTTCTTGATAAACTGCTTGTCATCCAAGAATGGGAATTTTCCTTTCTTCATTCTTTTATAGAATTCGGCGTTTTCCCATTTAATTCCGTTCAAGATTAAATACGACTGAATCAATGAACCGTAAGGAGTTGCGATAAGCTGCTCTACATCATAGTCCAATTTACTTATGTTTCTTTTGATTTGCTTTACTTGCATAATTATTTCCTTTCTTTGCCTCTGATTGTTTTAGTTTGGTATTTTCCGATAATTTCCATCCGTTTACTTTCTTGGGTCTCCATCTTCCGTTTGAAAATACCCATGGGATAGGAGACCTTAAAGCAATCATAAAATACTCGGCCTGCTCGGGAATTATACCATCCTTTGCGGCCAATCTTTTAGCATTATTCATTGACTTTTCGCTTATCATAAAGCCATTCATCAACCTTGATTAACAATTCTTTAGGTTCGATATATGTAATTCTAGCCCCGGATGGACCGAGCATAGAAAAGAATAAAATATCATCACGCCTGCATTTCTGAATTATGTTACAGTTGTAATTATAACCGAAAGGCAAAAGACACTGATTTTCATCTTTTGTTTCATCCAATGAAGAATGTCCCCAGATTATTACTTCTTTTGAAATTCCTGCACAAAGATGCTGTAAAGAAGAGTCAATTGCAACAATACCTTTACATTCTGGCAATTTAGCCAATTCATAATAAGTAAGGTAAGGTGCTGTAAACCTTACGATATGGTCATTATTTGTGGTAGGCTCATTAGGAAGCTGGAATGCAATGATTGCAGTATCAGGATGCTCTTTTGCAAACAAATCGCAGAATTCCTGAGCTTTCTCAATAGGATAATGACGCTTCAATGGCTCGTTGTCATAGTTGTAAGGTACTTTGCTCCAGTCCGGTTTATTATCTGCAGTAGGTGGTACCTGTACTAATGGAGATTGTCCGCCTGTAAATTGTACAATAATAAAATCCTTAAACTTGCTTTTAATCTGCTTCCAGATGTTTGCGGCATTTTCTGCCTGATGGAATTTAGACGTATCAAAAGAAGCGGTTACGTTCATTCCGTCTTTACAGTCGGTATCATAGTCAAATCCTAAAAGTTCATACCATGCCGATTCATAATTAAGACGTTTCTTAATAAAGCCGTCCATGTCATAAAGACGGTTCATTACCAGTTTAGCGTCTTCTTTGTATGCGTCGAAAATAAAATCACGGGCTTCATTTGGCTTGTAAACTGCGTCAACCGCTTTACAGCATTCAAAGATGTCTGAATATGGGCTCATTACTGCAAAATAAACATCATCATGTTTAGACTTAATCTGTGTAAGTACGGATGCCAACGCAATGTTAAGGCCAGTGCCGCCTTGTACATTAATAAAATACTTCATTCTTTTATTCTCCTGTAATTGAAATTCCTTTGTATTGATTTAAAATTTGTTCCGTGGTGGTAAATCTTTGGTAATTACCTTTGTCATCATAGTAACATTTAAGGGTAAAGTCTTTACCTTTGATTTCCATTACGGCATTGCGATCATTTCCGTTTAGCCAAGTTTGAAACATCTGGTCAAGTATGGCATAATTCAATGGAGTCTTCATTGCCTCCTGCCTCAACTTAGCTTGCTGAACTTCCTGACGATGTTCTTTCTTCCAAGCTTGGTATTCTTTAATAAACTTAAATATCATATCTTTATCCTTTCTACATATTATAAGTTAAATTTTAGTTTTGAATTTGGTATACTTATAATTAGTATAACAAACCAAACAGACCTGGCAGGGAGGTCAGTATCCCTGATATAATAATGGCAGTTACAACTGAAGATTCAATCCTTGCGATTCTCAAACAGTTTTATGCTAAAGAAGGTGTTCAGAACCTCCTTTTCCGTAATTCTCCTGTTTTGAAGAAAATCGGTAAAACACGTGTTGAGGGTAAATCACAGAGCTACTCAGCAATGTATGGATTTGGCGGTGCAGTATCAAGTGATTATACTGTAGCTCTTAATAACGCAACTAATCAGGCAAAGAACATCGAGTTCCTTGTTACTCCTGGTCAGTTGTTCTCTGTATATCAGCTTAATGCAAAAGAAATTCAGGCATCTCTTACAAAACGTGGTGCTTACATGAAAGTTGCTGGTAACAAACACTTTGCTGCAACAGAAGGTATGCGTAAATCACTCGCTGCTGCATTCTATGGTCGTGGTTATGGTGAATTGGCTGTTCTTGGTACAGCAAACGCTGCAGTAATTGCTGCTGGTCCAACTTCTCCTGCTACAACTGTTACAATCACTCTTCCTGATGACGCAATCATCAAGTTCGATGTTGGTTCAAAACTAGCAGTTAAAACATCTGTAGCAGCTACTGCTGAGGCTACAGTATTGAAAGTAGTTTCTATCACAGGAAACTCTGTTGAAGTTGAAATCGAAACAGCATATGCTGGTGCATCTGCAACAGACGTTGTAACAATCGCCGGTTCTATCGACGGCGCAGGTAACCCATTGATGCCAGTTGGTCTTGGTGGATGGCTTCCAATCGTAGAGAAACGTGATCCTTCTGGTTCTTATTGGCCAACATACATTGCTGCTAAGTTCTTCAACGTACAGCGTAATTTGGCTTCTGACCGCCTTGCTGGTGCATTCTACGATGGTACTGCAAATGCAAATGAGAAGAAATCAATTTCTGTACAGAAACTCTTGAAAGCAGTTCGCCGTGCAGGTTCAAAAGCTGATCTTATCGTAATGAATGATGACGACTTCTTCGACCTTTCACAGGAAATTGAGTCAACAAACACATACTTCACAAAGACTTCTACAAAAGAGTCAAAGAAAGCATCTGTTGGCTTCGGTGAAATCACAGCTTCATTCTCAACAAACTACATTGAGAACATTGTTGATGATCCATATTGTCCAAAAGGTCAGTTCTATGTATTGGACTCTGACACTGTAGAATTGTGGTCATACACAAATACAGAGTATGTTGATGATGGCATTGCTGGTAATGAGCCTGGTAAGATTATGAATGCTGATGCTGATAATGACAAAGGCAAAGAGGATGCTCCATACAAGCTCCTTATAGATGATTACATCTCAGTACAGCCTGGCACACCAACAATCAATGGTCCAACCTCAATTGTTGCTACAACTTTATTTGCTACTTACGCATTGTGGAACACATCGGTAAATGGTGTTGGTCTTTTCTCTGACGCCGGTGATCTTGTTGAACTTTCTGCATAAAGCTAATCTGAAGTAATGAAATTAAAAGCCCCCAAATTTAGGGGGCTAATTTTATCTATTATGGAAGTCTATCAGTATTTGTGCTGTGTCTTTTGTGTAAGGACTTTTAATATTCAACTGTTTCATAAGTCTTTTCATCTGTGTTAGTGACAAACCAGTTGCTTCATTAAATTTGTCAAATACCTGTGAACGACTTAAGAATCCTGCATTATTCAATTTCTTCTCAAAATCTTTATTGCCTTTCTTTGATTGAGAAATCTTATCACAAGTCTCTCGTCTAAACTTACGGCCTTTATTAGGACCGTCGTGAGTTTCATAGTACTTTGCTAAACTTTCTCTTTGTTTATCAACTTGTTCTTTAGATGGAGTTTTGCCTTTATTCCAAGCTGCTTTACCTTTGTTATGAGAACCAAATTTTGTTTTCTTCTCTTCATCTGTCAATTTAGAAATCCATTTATTTGCAGCTTCTTTATATAATTCACTCTTATCAGCAATATCCCATTCTCCCCTTACGCCATTCCCAATGTAACCATGTCCACCATTGCAAATGTTTATGTTATTTGAGCATATTCTGCTTGAAGCAATTGCGCACCTTTCAAATCTATCAGCGTCTTTCTTTTCATTTTAGAAAGATGATACTAAATAATTGTAAATCAGTTAATATAACTGATTGAAAGTCTTGGGTACCTGCTTGGATTTGTGGCGCAACCAGGTTCAAGTCAGGGGGTAATGTTGTCGAACCGTTGTCCGCGGACGGCAACGGGGAGATAACACAAGATGACAAACGAAATTAAACAGTATTACAAATCAGTTAGAGAAATTACAGATGGTACATACAACAAGTTTAAAGGGATGTATGTTGGCGAACAGAACAACCCATCTTGTAAAGAGAACCGTAACATTCTTCTTACTATGGTTCCAACTTCCAACTTAAACGACACAATAACTATTCAAAGAGGCTTTTACCAGCGCAATTATCTCAAACACAAGAAAGGTGATCCTAAGATGGTTAAAATCTTAAGAAAGGTACCTTCTCCAACAACACCTAACATTCAGGCTGCTTGGCAGATGGTTTACGACTATCCAACGGTTTCTTATGGTCTTTCATTCTTTAGAAAAGACGTCATTATTATTGACAGTGATGCTTATTATGAAAGTTTGGAAAATGCGAAAGAGATAATCTCAAACTTCACAAAGAAAGCTCAACTTCCTGAAGTCTCATATATTCTTCGAAATCCTTCAAGTGGCCACATTCAGTGTGGTTGGTTCTTAGATGAGCCTTTTGAAAAGTTTGAGTTTAACAAATACAATGAGGCAAACAAAATGTTCGCTTCTATGTATCAAGCAGCTACAGGAAATGACGGTGACATTTGTTTCCACGGCCCAGCGTGCAAGAATCCGTTTTATGAAGGCTTCGAGAGCTATGTCAGTTTCAATGTTGCTAGCAAGCAGTTGTTGTTAGAGAAGTCAAACAGTTGGTTAGTTTACCTTGCTAGAAAGTCAAATGAATCATCAAACTACAATAATAATAACTCTTTCTCTTCTCTCTATTATAATAATACAAAGGTAACAGTAAAAGATAGAGTAACAACAATGTCAAAGGCTGGTAGAAATAAGCTAACAAAATCAGTATTCGGTTCTGAGGAAACATCTAGAGATGCTATTGAATGTCGTAAGCTTAGAGAGTGGGTTTGGTCTGAAATGAGAAGAGGAACAACACCAACATACTTTGAAGCTAGACAAATGATGGATGTGTTTGCTGTTGAAGCTGCAAAGATTACAAACAAAACAGTTCATTCTAAAGCTGAGTTGGATGCTACAACAAAATGTACTTACACTTGGGCTAAAACTCATTTCAAAAGAACAAATACAACAACAGGAGACAGAGCTGGTGCAGCTTGGGGTCGTTTAGTTCATAAGATGCAGTCATTCCTTATTTATGCTGAAGTATTGAAGTACAAAGCAGAACACCCTACAGCATCAACTAGAGAGATTGGTAATGCTGTTGGCTTGTCAAACAAACAAGTTTCAGTAATGCTCAGAGCAGATGCTAACAGCAAGCTCAGCGAAGTCAAACAGTTTATGCAGTATGTTCAGCAGTTCCCAAAGTATGCTAGTCAGTATGCAATGTTAGTTAGCAGTTTAATTTCAGCAAAACAAACAGTGTTAGAAAACGAATTGTTGTATATTAAATACTCTTTCTCTTCTCTCTATTATAATAATACAAAGGTAACAGTTGATAATGAATTAGAAACAACAGAACAATCAACTGAAAATATTGTTGAATCTACTGAACAATCAACTGACAAACAGGCTGAGGAAACATTCAACTTGACTAAACACTGCGCTACAAAAGAAAACCACTACAAAACTTGGGATGAGTTCTGCCAATCAAAAGATGTTTGGAACACACTAAGACGTCGACCTAGGCCAAAGGATTTGCTTGACTATAAACATAATAAACTAACTATTACAAGAGAGGCTGTATAATGAAGACTAAAGAACAGAAAGAAGCATCGAAACAGAGATACCTTGCTCAAGAAGATAAAGCAACACAGATGTTGATAAATGCACATAGTATGTATGATTATATAGATGGTTTGAAATATGCTCTTTCTTTGTGTCAACGCTACAGTAAGAACTTTAAAGACTTTGTGTTAAAATGTGGACAAATTGACAGACTTGATAAATGTTGTCGCTCAGGCATCTTGAAGCCTTGGAATGATACATACTGGTTTGATAAAGAGAAAGCAGAAAGTTTGAAATTGTATATAGAGGAGCACAGAGAAAGCAGAGCGTATCATTAAAGAATATTTAGCTTAGTATCGATAATATAAAGTCATAAACAACCTTTCTATAATAGCTCTCTTCGGAGGGCTTTCTTTATAATGTTACTAACTACTAAGGAGATGAGTACAAATTAAACTTACAGAAGAACAGAAACAAAACATTATCAACGAGTTTGAACAATGGAAGCAAAGAACTTATGGTAACTTAAATGACAAGCAAAGAAAGGAGCTTGGAGCATTTCATACGCCACCTTTGTTGACCATTAAGATGATAGAGAAGTTTGAAGATCTTGAAGGCAACATTCTTGACCCAACAGCTGGAAGTGGTAACTTGATAGCAGGCTGCATATTAGCTGGAGCTGACCCTCATCAATGTTATGCTAATGAACTTGACCCGTCTATTTATGAAGTGTTGACCAAGCGAGGTTGATACAGTATTACAAAGAGAAGAGACCTACTCCTGTTACTTTCATCAGTGGAAAGCTCAATGCGTTAGTTCAAATGTTGACAAACTAGTTGAGCCTATCTATATGTTCAAATGGGGAACAAACAGTATTGTTGTATATTAAATACTCTTTCTCTTCTCTCTATTATAATAATACAAAGGTAACAGTTGATAATGAGATAGAAACAACAACAGAACAAACAACAGAACAAATAACTGACAAACAGGCTGAAGAACATTTCAACATAACAAAACATCTTGCTATTGAAGAAAATCATTACAAAACTTGGGATGAGTTCTACCAATCACAGGCTGTTTGGGATACACTAAGACGTCGACCTAGACTAAAGGACTGGATTGACTACAAACATAGTAAACTAACTATTACAAGAGATGTTATATATGCTTAGCTTGCAGTAATACATTTGAACTTAACAACTTATAATATTTATTATGGAATGGTTGAGTTCATTTGCAGGCTTAAGTGGCCTGCCTGTTTTAATTTTAGTTTTAGCTGTAGTACTTATTGTGCTATTTGCTATAAAGAAAGGTTGGATTTCATTTAGTGGTCATGGCCTTTCTGTTGGTACTGCTGAATCAGAAAGTAAAATAAGAAATATGCAGCAATTGTATGCTAAGGCTTTATTTGAAAGTACTATGGCTGATTTACCAGAAGAATGCGAATATTACCATAAAAGGTTTGTTATTTCTCAATGCCTTGATGAAGTTGAAAGAATGATTAGAGAGAATCATATTTCATCTGATGATACTTATATCGAGACAGAGTTTCAAGTTATATATGCAATTGTAAAGAAGTACACTACTACTGATTATTTCAAATCAACAGAGTTTAAGACATACTTGTATGAGCTAGTTGAAAAGCTTGTTAAGCAGCTTGAAAAGATTAGGAGAACCTATGGCAAACAATAAGAATCCAATTGTAACAGTTCCAATTTCTGCTAAACTCAATATGAATAAGAACAGAGAAGTCATTGAGCCTAATTCCGATATGCTTAATGATGTAAACTCTCCTATTTATGGCGGAAACCTTGCCAATTTGTTTTATAGGAGTTATGGCAATAATTTCAGAAGTTTAATTGATAAGCATGGAGATGGATATTATCCCACTAACGTAGAGCCAAAAGGCGTAGTTAAGATTAATCCGAATAATTCTAATTCTGAAAGAATACTTGAATATGACCATCATTTCGTATTAAACGAATTCAAGAATGCTCCTTTTGATTTTGACCAGGCAGTAGTAAGATCTGTTGCTGTTTCATCTCACGCCGAGTCTGCTACATACAATGTTACAGGTTTGTACACAGATGGTGATTTATTGAAGCTTGGAGAATACACTGCTGAATTTGATGCTGACGGAAATGTAAGCTATCTTTCTCATGATTCCAGAACTCTTGAGATTTCAAACAGTGAGTTCCCAGTTAACTATACATTACGTAAGCTTGAAAATAATGAGTATATCGTAATTGTTGTTGCAAGAAATAAATCAGTTGTAAGCAACACATATTCTCTTTATACAATAAGATTAACTCAGTATGGAGTTCCTTATACTGGCACTTCAATTCCGGTAACATTTAAGTTGAATGGTACAAGTTCAGAGTCATCTAAAACATTCTTTGACTCTGGCGTAATTGGAGATGGTACTCGAATTGACAATAGCTTCCAGATTATACTCTCTTCCATCTTAGTTGATGAAACTAATAAGGTTTGGGGTATTTCAATCCTTAACAAGAAACAGATTGGTGAATGTACTCACAAGTCTTTGGGATTTGCCAACTTCTTAATGTATTTTATCAACAATATTCCAGCACCAGTTGTTAATCAGGTAAGGATTTGTCCTTCTATTCAAAACTTTAGATACCAGAACTGGAAATTGAATGATAATGGCGAAATTGTAGAAGACTCTAATGACTCTGGAAACAGAAGCATTCAAGAAAATCAAAGCTGGGGTGTATTCATCGATGAATCAACGTTAGTAATGCAGGCTTTTACTTTTAATGATTCAAGAACACCAAAGTATTCCTCAGATGAAAACTACATGGGAATGATGGCTGATTTTGGCAATGGAAATTTCCAGGTATCAGAAAGTAATGTTGTAAGACCTTTACATTGGGACAACAATTCATTGGTAGAGCTGGTAAATCCTGATGAGTACTTGTCTAATACATTCGGTCATATGTTAATGGCAATATGGCCGTCATTGTCTACCAACCAAAGACACCACAGATTTATGATTTCTGGTTCTTCAACATGGCCAAATAACGGTAACATCTGTGGCACCTCATACATGATTGACAGTACGTTACCTGGTGTATCATTAAGATTACCTGGAATGCAGAGTACATTAACAATTCCTACTGATAAAACAACATGGGAAAGTGATGATTCAAGCGTAAGTTCTTTGTGGAATAAAAGATATGAAGAAATCGCAGGCATTTACAATTCACAGGGCTCTCGTGTATCAATAAAGAACAGTAAGTTTAATGTATTGTTTAACTATCGACAAGGTTATGTATCAGGCATCAGCTGGAGTAAAGACCAATATTCTATTGGTACTTTAATTACAGAGTGGGATTCAGTTGATGACGGATTCTTCATTCAGTCTGCTTCATACAACAGTGGTAATGACCATTGGGTATTATGGAAAGACTGTAAATCTAAAACATTGAAAGCCTGCATAACATCCAGTGACCCTTATTATGAAGAGGATTTGCGTGAAAGAGCAATGACGATTGTAGGTGACAGATATGTATTGTTTAATACCGGAGCCTATTACAACTGCTATGACATTGAGACTGGTAAGAAAGGCCATTGGGGCTCTGATTGGAATGATAGAATATTATACGGCATTCAGATGGTTGTAAATAATGGCTCTCAGTACAACATTTATTCAAGAGCTATGAACAGTGATAAAACAACTAAAGCCGCATTCGCAAGAACTGCAACTGTTGCTTCTGGTGTTGATGTTGCATATCTTTCTCAGAAAACATTTACTCCGTCTAAATTGTTCCCATACCAGACTTATCAGAGATTATATACAAGAAACGCAATTCCAATTGGAGCAGGTGTACCATATGATGCAAAGGTTGACTTGTTTATGTCTCAGTCTTCTACTGCACCAGTCTATAAAACATCCGTAAAAGGAATATTCGGTTCTAACGGACAATCTATACAAACATGGGATGGTTCTCTTGAGGGAAGTACATATCCTTTAAGCTCATCTGGTACAGCATTGAATAATATGCCGATTACAGGAGTTAAGTTTATAAACAGCTTTAGTGGAAAGTTTGGCGTTAAAATTGGAAACACTGCTTACTCTATCCAATATGATGGAACAAGACCAGTAGCATTATACAACCTTACATCTATGGTTGATGACGTAAAGGAATTCTTTATCGTTCAGTCTCAGTATTATGCAGTGATTAATGATTACATCTGTGCTATTTCATATAACAGCAACAGTTCTATCAACGGTATTGAGCAGATTGTGAATGTTACTGGTATGCAGTTTATAGGAGCTTTACCTTCTGTTGCATATTTCTACTCACCTGCAGCAAAGTCCATCTACGCATTTACTGGAGACGCTGACTTGCAGTTATTCGTACAGACCGATTTAATTACAGAGGTAACCACATGGGCATACGCTCCTAACAATGAATGGATTTATCTTGCTACTAATAATGGACTTTATGTAATTACACAGCAGAATGTTTTCAGGAACACTTATTTTGATTATGACCCTTTCAAGATATTTGCTACAGATAAAGGCTACAACGTATTGGAAACAAAATATGGTACCAAATATTTAATCGGCATTGATAAAATCGATGAAGCAGGATGGGACATATTTGATGTTGAAGTTGAAACAGTGTATTTTGGCCCTGGAGACATGGGAACATCAAACATTGACTGCTGGTATGTAAAAGTCTATAAAGGCGGCTTAGGCAATGGCTATGTTACATTAAGTTCTAAGACAGTAAACAATAACTCTGTCGTAGAAAACAACAAGTTGAGAGTACAGATTAACAGTGATATGTGGACTTCCAATGATACATATACAATACGATATCAGCCGGAGAATCCAATTGGACAAGGACAATCATTGAAGATTACATCTAGTTTCCCAATTGCGGCTATCATGTATTCTACTAAAGATGAGTTTGTACAGACGCCAGTCGTTCAGAATGAAAATGCTGCTGTATTGGACTTTAAGATATAAACTTATAATGTATGGAGAAACTTTAAATGACTGATAGACAGTTTGTTCTTAATTCTATTGCTGAATTAAAGAATTTGCGTGGCAACTTCAAAATGAAAGCAGAAAGGAATATAAGAATCTATGAAGACACATTGAACATTGCATTAGATGACATAAGAACAGAGAGCAGCATTGGCTTTTACAAAGGTGGTTCTGTTTATGATACAACCATCGATATGTCATTTAATGTCATCAAGTCTTGTGTTGATACTCTAACATCTAAAATTGCAGCCGCAAAAGTAAGACCTTTCTTTAACATCATAAAAGGCTCATACAAAGATTTGAGAATTGCACAACAAGCACAGCATTATTTCGACCAGTCTTTCGACAAGAAGAACATCAATAAAGAAATTACTGACTGTTTCAAAAACTCTTGTATTTTCGATACTGGCGTTATATACATTGACCCAATCAACAAGTCTATAAGGAATGTACTTCCATGGCAGGTTTATTATAGACCAGCTGAAAAGACTTATGGTAAGCTTACCAGAATCTATTATGAAAGAAAGCAGTACCCAACATCATTGCTTCCTAATTATAAAGGAACAGAGGAGTACATAACATACGGTGTTTATTATGACATCAATAAGCATATTTTCGCAGAGATTTTCAGTGATGGTAAGGTGTTTGTACATGAATACAAAAGCAATGTTTTACCATTTGTGTTTATCAACTACACTACGCCAGTTATCGGTGGTTCTTCAAACTCTATTGTAGACCAACTTCTTTCTATACAGATTGAAATAAATACTTTGTTAAATAAAGTAAAAGATGCTTCTCAGTTGAGCCCTGCAAATACAATCGTAGTTCAAGGCGGCTCGAACGTTTCTACACGAAAGTTGAATAACGGCATTGGCAACATTATCGGAGTTGAGTCAAGCAATGCGCAAGGCGGTAAATCTATTGAAGTTGTTACACCTAATTTTATATCTGAACAGTATATGCAGACTATTCTTGATTTGAAGCAGTTGGCATCAGATATGGTCGGCGTTTCACCATTGTCTCAGTCTGGGTTAAAACCAGCAGGCCTTGATTCTGGAAAGGCATTATCAACAATGGAAGACATTGAATCTGATAGATTCCAAACTCAATTAAACAACGTAATAAGAATGTATGTTGACATTGCCAAAACATGTATGGCAGTATATAATCCGGATGAAAACATTCTTCCGGCTGATTCATTCAGATCTAAAATTACATGGAGAGACATTGTTGACGAAAACAATAAAATGACAATTCAGTTTAGCTCAGCAGATGCATTGTCGAAAGATCCTGCTACTAAACTTCAAACTCTTCAGCAATTGGCACAGACAGGAGTTATTCCTTTCAGCATCATTTCAAGATATTTTGAAATCCCTGATTTGGAAAAGAGCTATTCATTGTTGAACAATACATGGGAAGCCGTTCAGACGGTAATCGAAAGATGTATTGATGAAAGTAAATATGAAATACCGGCGTTTGTTCCTCTTGTTTTGTTACAGCAGGAAATCATTAATACTCAATTGAGTTTGTATTCAGCAGACCCAGATAACAATGTAAAGGACATTCAGAAACTTTCTAAGCTATTTGAAGTATCTCTTAAAATGAATAATGATATGAATGGAGGAGTACAACAATAATGATTGACTTTTCAATTCAGCAGGTTCCATTTGAGGTTATGGTTGCACAGCAGCAATTAGCTCAAATGTTGTATATGCAACAGACGCAACAGCAGGCAATTGGCGGCTCAAATGTAGGAGATGAGCCAGTATATCAGCAGACACCGGAGTTGGCACAGTAATTATTATGGTAAAGTTTAGAGCAATTGACGTATATAATAGAGCATTAGCATTAGCAGATTTACAGAACAGTAACTTCATTTCGTATGGAGACGGCTTTTACATGCTTAATGCAGCCTACAGAAAAGTTTATCAAGACGCTATAAATCAGGGCGACTTAAATTACCTTGTAGAAGTTAGGCTTATAGCTAACCGAAACTCAACATTTAAGCTTCCTGATGATTTCTACCAATTGGCTATGGTAACAGATGATTACGGTAATGAAATACCAATGCTACGGCTTGCCTACAGCATGTCAGACTATGGATATTTGATAAAGAATAACACTATCGTGTTGAGGAATGTAAATGGAAACATCATCCTTAAATATTACCCAGTTCCAGACACGATTACATTCAAGAACACAAGACGACAGTCTAATAAAGTTTTACCAAGCCAGTATGGTACTCCTTTTGTTGGATTTGATACCAAAGTATTTACAACATCAAGATACATTTATGATATGCAGGAAGGCCAGGTGTACAATATGAGTACTTTGGTTAATTCATATCAGCATGTACTAGTAGGCAGAGATGGTGTTTTAGTAATATTAAATGGAGAGTACCGATTTGCTCTGTTTAATGCCTCTAGTTATACAGATACATTCATTCAGCCACTTTTAACGACTTCCGGTAATTTTATTGAAAATACTTTTGACAACATTTCTGGTTGGGGCTGGAGTAATGATGACGCTTCAGCAAGATATGTTGTTTCCGACGGAAATGTTTATTTTAATGGCGGCTTGATTGGAACAGCTTCTGATTTAATGAGAAGCAACTTGGACAATGGCCGAGTAATTTATTGGAATGGTCAATGGTGTTTTGTTACATTATCAAAGATTGTTTACCCCGATGGAAGCTGGGAGTCTACGGATAGTCCTACTGCAATTGCATTGCTTAAATGTGATACAGAAACAGGATATGGCTATGTTATTCCTACGGTAAACAGTTTCTCTGTAGAAGGATGGACACCAGACACTGTAATTGACTATCCTAATAATACATTGTTTGACTTGACTGTATATGAGCTTGCAATTCAGTTTAGAATTAAGCAAGGAGCCGATCCCTCTGGCTTAATGCAAATGTATCAGCAATTGGAAAAGACTTACAATAAGACTATTTCAATGAATAATGATGATTTCCCAACTATCAGGAATGTAGACAGACGCTTTACGAAGTGGTCACTATGTTAAACTTATAAATTATGGAGAATGATAAGTATGAATGAAGATTTCGATCTTAATGCTAAGTTGGACCAGCTCTTGGAAGCTGTAAATGGTATTGCTGCTAAAGTAGACGAGCATCAGAGCAGAATTGATGAGCTTGACTCAGTACTTTATGATGGCCTTATTGGTCCAGCAAATGAACAGTTGGCGCAGAATGAGTACAACAACGCTCTTTCTGATTTCAGAACAAAATATGCTGAAAAGCTCAGCCCTTATGAAGGATTTACAAAAGCTGTAGAAGGCGACGACTTTGACATCTTTAAGGCTGCTTTTGATGGATATAATGAAGGTGAGTATGACTTCTCTCCTGATGAATATGTTGACAAGAAAGTAGTTGAATTGGCTGAACAGGTTGAAGCAATTAAAGAAGCTGCTGCTCATCTTGCAGGTGTAGAACCGGAGCAGGTTGATGTTGATGTCAACACTAATAATGGTGAAGTTACTGTTGATGTAGATGACAAAACAACTGATGAAAAGCCAAAAGATGACACTACAGAAGTTGAAACAGAAACTGAGGAAGTTAAGCCAGCTGAAGAGACCGTTGAAGAAGAGACTAAAGACGATGACGGAGAGGAAACTCTCGAAGAGTTTGAAGAGTCACTTCGCAAAGAAGCAGAGAAAGATAAAGACCACTCGTGGATTAGAGGATAACAGATGAGAATAGCTGATTTGTTCACCGGTGATGGTTACAGTAAAGCATTAGAAGAAAGAGATAAATTGGCTTCATCTGCCTATGGCTCTTCTGGATATACAAATGCTCAAACTCAGGCAATGAGAATGGCAGCTGATTTAGCCAAAAGCAGAATGGCAGCAAAGCTTGGCGAGCAAATGTCTGGCAATCAGTCTATTGGCGAAAGATTGGCTAATTCAAATGTTTCTCCTGAAGACAATTACGCAAATATGTTCCATGAAATGGATACTAAAGGTGTTGAAGCTGCAGAAGACAGAGTTGCTCAGCAGTTGGCTAATGCAAAGAACACTCAAGCTGCTGTTGGTAGAGGTGTTGAAAGCCTTGCTAATGGATTAGATGCTGGCCTTAAAGCTGGCATTGGATATTACAAACAAGGTCAGGCTAAAAGACAAGCTGTACAGTCTATGAAAGAAAACGAAGGCAGAAACGGCATGCCGTCTAACTTGCCGCCACTTCAGAAATAAGAGGATATTATGTTTGGTATTGGAACTACTGAGAAAGAACAGAAAGATTTAGAAAGAGCACAAAGATCAAACACTGGAGAAGCCGGAGCTGCAAAAGCAAGAACATTAGGTGAAATTGCTGCTCAAGCTTCCGGTGCTAATGCAGGACAATCTACTGCACAGATGGCTTCAACTGCTGGTGCTACAAAAGGTCAAGCTGAATCATTGGCAGGCAATGCTGCTAATGCAGCTACTAATGCAGCTATTGCCGGTAAAACTGAGGAAGCTGCAAAAGCAAATCAGGAAGAAATTGCCAACAAAGAAAAGCAGTTGCAAGAGGCTGAAGCTGAGCAAGCAGAGAAGCTTGCTACTGTTGATAAGATTGGTGCTGGATTGAATACAGCAGGTACAGCTGGACTTACTGCTCTTGGTACTGCTTTCGGTGGACCTGTAGGTGGTGCAATTGGCGCTGGTATTGGCGGTTTGGTTGGTGCAGGTCGTTCAGCTTTAATGGGAAGTTGGGGAAACTCAAATAACAAAGTTAAACGTTCCATCGGTCAGATTGGTGGCTTGTTGCTTTCAGATGAGAGATGCAAAGAGCTTGATGAAAGATGCGGTTACAAGTCTAAGATAAAGAAGGACGTTCTTTTGCATTTATTGGAGAATGCTATCAATGAGTCAGCAGATAATCAGTAATTCATATGTGCCGGCTTCTTTTGAGAATGTTACGAAGCAGTCGGTTGTTGCCCAGCAAAAGCCCCAGTCGGCAAGTTCTAACAATAACAGCTTTATGAGCTTTCAGAATATTCAAAAGAACTCTCAGGGCGGAATTACCCAGGCTTTTGCTCAGGCTATGCAGAAATCCAATGAGATTACTAATAAGGATTCTGCTCAAACTAAAACAGAAGACTCTAAAGCTTTATCTGATGAAAGATGTAAGGAATTGTTTGGAAGCACCGACCTGTTGGACGCTATTGCTGATATAGATGCATATAGATTTCATTACAAAGAAGGCGCTGACAAAATAGATCCAAACGCAACTCCTGATAAGGAACACACAGGTGTAATTGCTCAGGACCTTGCTTCAAATGATGTTACAAAATCAGCAGTTGAACAGGATCCTTTGAGTGGATTCCTTGAAGTAAATACAAAAGAATTGACAATGACTACATTTGCTATTGTTACAGAAATGGCTAAAAGAATTAAAGCATTAGAGGAGAAAGTAAATGGACTATAATGATATTATAGCTGCAAAAGGAGCTGATACTAAGGCAAACCTTGATGAAGCTAAAAGAAAAGATGATGAGAAGAAAGCTTGGTTTCAAGATCGAACTAATTATGAAGCAATGAAATCAGACATTGACACTGGTAAACATGCCAATTGGACTGATGAACAGAAACAAGACTGGCTTACTTTGAACAGAATCCACAACTCTGCTCCAACTTTGGCCCAGCAAAATCAGGCTGAGCAGCTTAGTTCTCAAATGCCTCTTAATCCTACATTAGAAGATATTAAGGAAAAGGCAGGACTTACTCCAGAACAGGTTGTTGAAAAGTCATCTGTAAACAGTAAAGATGACCCAGCTAAAACAACAGCAAATTATGATGGTTATAAAATCGATAATAAAGCAACCGATTTGGAAGCTCAGAAACAAAGATGGAATCCAGTAGAGGATTACTTCTCTGGTTCTATGTCAGATACTTGGCGTAATCTTTCTGACACTGACAAGAAGATTCTTTTGTTTGACCAGATTGGTACTGTTTTGAAGAATGCGTCAAAAGCGCGTCTTCCAATGTATTCTGCTTATGGTAAAGATTATGAGGGAAAAGAAATGGGAGATGAAAAGTCTATGCTTCAGAGTATGTTGTCTGATTCATTGAAAGCTGGCCTTGACAGAAGAAACAGTAGACTTAAGTCTCAGATTGCTCAGCAGCTTAAAATTGCCAACTTTCCAACAGATATTGCTCAAAGATTTGAAACTGAAAAGATTCCTAACAGAGTTGCAATTGACTTGATTGGTAAAATGAAAGATGTTAAATACCTTGATGCACTCAAGGCATACCTCACAAAGAATCCAACTGCGCCCATAGAAGGTGCGATGAAAGCAGTAGATGGATTATTTTAATCCATTTAATTTGGAATACAAGCTCCGCGAACAAACATCTGATATGCAGCTAAGTCAGCGTACTCGCGAGCGTCTTCTTTTGTTTGTTCGCTGAATGTTCTTCCTGATTCCTTTCTGTCAAATTCCATCCAACTATCTACATCAAGTGACCACTGACCAACATCAGATTCATTAAACCATACGTATTCATTCTTAACGCTTTCTTTAACTTCCTTATACTCTTCAATTGTTAAGGCTTTTGGACACTGTATGAAGCAGAACATTAAAGCAAACACTAATACAGAAATTAAAACTGGTCGTCTCAATCTTCTTCTCCTTTCAATTCATCAATTTCTTTGTTGAGCTTGTCTTCGAATGAGTTCATATATAAGTCCTCAATCCAAGATTTCAGTACTACAATCAGTACTAAAGCTAATACTGCAATACTTACATACAGCATATGCAACCTCCGTTTATTTTGTTTTAGATTTTCTTAATGCTTCAACACGTTTTATTGCTTCTTCAGCCTTTGCTTTAGAAGCTTTCAACTGTTTTGAAAGCTCTTCATACTTTGCTTCTGCTTCAGTTTCATTAGTTTTATCTTCAGCAACTGTAACTGTAATTGCTGTTGTTGTTGTTGTTGTTGTTGTAGTTTCATCAGGCTTCTCTGTAACATCAGCAAATACAGCCGCTGTCAATGTAAACATCATTAAAATTGTAGCAATAGTCTTCTTCATAGTCTTCTTCATAGTCTTCTTCATA
>JAEIGA010001651.1_pt1 | contig 35117 bp, 28 predicted proteins | sample 9270691 | NCBI WGS metagenome assembly JAEIGA01 (sample SAMN17057246, study PRJNA624740) | gut metagenome | biome: biome; isolation source: fecal sample | host: Bos grunniens | place: China: Xizang | collected 2019
AATGCATGTTTACAGTTATTCTATAACTCTTGCTTTTGGAGCGGTCATTGCCTCTCAAATTGGTAATGTACTTGAATGCCGTTCAAGTAAACTACCTGTTTATAAATCGTTTAAAAAGAAAAATAATTTGATGATTGTCGGTATTTTAGCAGAAATTATTTTGTTTATGGTTATTGCTTATGTGCCATTTTTTCAACTGATTTTTGGAACAACAGCGATTCATGTCAAACACCTGGCATTGCTGTTGGTTTGTCCGGTTATATTAATTATTTTAGAAGAAGTGCGTAAGTGGGGTGTAGGAAGAATTAGACTGTCTCGAAATTGATTATGCTCACTTTCGGGGCGGTGCAGTTTAACACGCTAAGACAGTATCTTTGAATCGTTAAATTTACTATGCTTATTTGTCTGCCGACGTCTGTTTTCTAAGCTATGTTCTTCATAATGCCATCTTTATTTAAAAATACATTTGTACAATAAGCCACTCTAAGCCTTTTAAAAATGATGATTAATGATAAAAATGAATATGGTGAGTGGAAGTCAGTAGCCATATTCCAATTATAATTACAGTTACTCAATTGATTTGTCCTCTGGTTCTTCAAGCTGGATATAAAGTATGAGTAAATTGTATAGGAATGACGACTTTGAAATAATCTTTGGAATTTAATATCATTCTGTTTCCAGAGATTTTGTTGAGGATTTCGCATATTTTATGGATGTTTGAATGAAAAAGAAGTGATATTTTGTTCAAAAAAAGCCATGTGTAATTATTTTCCTGATTAAACTGAACAACGTGGTTTTTCATTAAGGCAAAAATTTGTTAAACTAGTGTTCGGACTTTATAAAATAATATTTGCTGTATACTATCTTAAATAATTTTACGGATAGGCAATTGAAAGATTGATTTGTGGAAGTTAAATGCTTCTTTTTAAATAGGAGGAAAAAGGTTAATGAATGTGGAAGTGAAGGATGAATTTAGGCTGGAAAGTATATTAAACTCTTTAAAAGTGGACCAGCTGAAAAATATTCGACGTAATTTAAATTTAAAAAATATGAGTTCATTGAGAAAAGGGGAACTGGTTGTTGCTCTTGCAGAGAAGATTCCGCAATCTGTTGAGAATAAGGCGCAACTTCTTGATGTTGACCAGTATTCTGCAATTTTACGCTTAATGTCAAAAAGCGGCGTTATAGAAATGGAAGCATTAGATATTGAAGACATTTTCTATTTAAGCAGTATCGGCTACACGCATCCTGCTAAGGTAGAGGATCAGGAAGTTCTAGTAATGCCTCAAGAGATTATGAAGGAATTCTATCAATTGGATACTATGCAGATGAAAGCTCTAGTGAATAGAAACCAAAAGATAACGAATTTGCTGTTTGCAGCAATGAAATATTATGGTGTTATTCGCATAAATGATGCAAAGGTTATGTTTGAGAAGTACATTGGAGAAGAAATAGATAGCCAATGGTTCAATCAATACATTATGCACCTTGAAAACTATTATGGTTCATTCCGAATCAGCAAAGATTATATCGTTAATGAATTGGTTGGCGATGAAGAACAGTTGATTGCAAGACAAGATGAAAAAGAAGGATTAGGCTATTACCCAATTCCTCAAAGTGATATGTTCCGCATGCAGCGTACAGAAATCTGGAATCGCACTCCTGAAATGACTGAGCTTTTCAAAGTTATGGAGAAGTACTATGATATGTCAGAAGAGCAAATGAATGACATAATCGGACAGTGTATTTTAATGGCTCAAATGGAAGAGTCGTTGAATGCAATTGTTTCTTTTGTTGGAGAACACGTACAATTCTCTAAACAAAAAGAAGCTATGGAGTTTGTTAGTAAGTTAATCAATCTTTTGAATAACAGTCGTCTATGGATACTGAAAGGCTTTACGCCAACTGAACTGTCGCCTGCAAAAGAAGAGACAGAGCCAGCAACATCCGTTCAACAAGTGAAAGTAGGAAGAAATGAGCCTTGTCCTTGTGAAAGTGGGAAAAAATACAAGAAGTGCTGTGGGAAATAAGGTTTTTGGTATAGGCTTTTGTGATATTTCAATTCGATATTTGTAGATTCCGTTGAGTATAGCCGAGACCAGCAATATCAATTAACAGACTCTATGTGTAAAGCAAACCGGTAAAAGATTTAGTTCTTTTATCGGTTTTTTCTAATTCTAAAAGGATTTAAGCGGAGTTTGTGAAATTATAGTAAATATGAGTAGTATGAGTGTTGTAATGAAGAAGGAGAGGGGAATAATGCAAAAAGAACTGGAAAATCATAATCGATTATTGAATGATCAAGGAGAACTGTTAGAAGCGGGCTATGCAAGAGAACTGTTACTTGAATATAATCGTAGCGATATTAAGGCAAGTACTTTTCGCATAAAAGAATGGGACTATTATTTGATAGCCAATAAAGATTTCGCTGTGGCATTAACCATTGCTGACAATTCGTATATGGGGTTAATTAGCGTATCGCTTTTAGACTTTAAACAGCCGTGGTATAAAACGACCAGCATTTTAAAGCCATTCACTTTTGGAAGGTTAAACCTCCCCTCGACGTCTAAACATGGAGATATTATATACGAAGATAAAAAAGTGAAGATGGAATTTTTGAATAATGGTGTAACGAGAAAAATAACCTGTTATATGAAGGATTTTAATAACGGAAAAAGTTTTGAATGTGACTTTCTTGTACTTGATGAACCAAGAGATTCAATTGTCATTGCTACACCATTTGCCGAGAATAATAAAGCTTTTTACTATAACCAAAAGATTAATTGCATGAAGGTACAAGGCGTGGCAAAGTATGATGGAAGGGAGTATCGTTTCCACCCAGGTACATCGTTTGCTACTCTGGATTGGGGGAGAGGTGTTTGGACATATAAAAATACTTGGTACTGGGGTTCTGCATCTGGAACCATTAATCATGTTCCTTTTGGATTCAATATTGGATATGGATTTGGTGATACATCTGCTGCAAGTGAGAATATGCTTTTTTATGATGGAGTTGCTCATAAGTTAGACAAAGTTACATTTCATATTCCGAAGAATGATGGAGAGTATGACTATATGAAGCCGTGGACATTCACATCAAACGACAAGAGATTTGAGATGAGCTTCCAGCCAATTTTGGACAGAAAAGATTATACGTCTATTGGAATCATTTCGAGTGATCAGCATCAGGTTTTTGGGCTTTTTACTGGCTATGCGGTGTTAGATGACGGTACCGTTATTAAATTGAAGGATTTCTTTGGTTTTGCTGAGCGCGTATCAAATAAATGGTAAATGCATTAGTATGAAAGAAAAGACAAATGAAGTCCTAGTTAACCTCAAATAAGCGTTAGGGTCGTCTGTAAAGTCAGAAATGACATTACAGACGACTCCCTTATTATTTTAGATGAGTCCCTGAAAAATCATTGCGTCTGCAACCTTAATGAATCCAGCAATGTTTGCACCTACTACTAAATTTCCAGGATGACCGTATTCTTCAGCAGCCTGCATACTGCTGCGATATATATTTTTCATGATGTCATGAAGCTTTGCGTCAACTTCTTCAAATGTCCAAGAAAGTCTCATGCTGTTTTGTGCCATTTCTAGTGCGGAAACAGCCACACCACCAGCATTTGCTGCTTTTGCAGGTCCGAAAAGAACGCCATTGTTTAGGAAAACTTCAATTGCTTCAAGTGTTGAAGGCATATTTGCACCCTCACCAATAGCCTTGACGCCGTTATCCACTAGCATTTGAGCTGAGATATGGTCGATCTCATTTTGTGTAGCACAAGGAAGGGCTATATCACAAGGAATTGACCAAATGTTTTCGCAACCTTCTGTGTATTGTGCGTTAGGATGCTCTAATACGTATTCAGAAATTCTTTTACGTTCTACTTCTTTAAGGCGCTTCACTGTATCTAGGTTAATACCGTTAGGGTCGTAAATGTAGCCATTTGAGTCGCTACAGGCTACCACTGTTGCGCCAAGCTGGTATGCTTTTTCAATTGCATAAATAGAAACATTTCCTGAACCTGACACGACAACAGTGCTTTTATTGAATTCGAGCCCTTTTTCTTTAAGCATTTCCTCAACAAAATAAACAGTACCGTAGCCCGTCGCTTCTGTTCTTGCCAAACTTCCGCCAAAGCCGATGCCTTTACCTGTTAATACACCTGCTTCGAAGTTACCTCTAATGCGTTTATATTGACCGAACATATAACCAATTTCTCTTGCACCTACACCGATATCACCTGCAGGTACATCGGTATCTGGTCCGATATATTTACAAAGTTCTGTCATGAAACTTTGAGTGAAACGCATAATTTCTCCGTCCGATTTGCCTTTAGGGTCAAAGTCAGATCCACCTTTACCTCCACCTATTGGTTGGCCGGTAAGAGAGTTTTTGAAAATTTGTTCAAAACCTAGGAATTTAATGATACTTGCATTAACTGAAGGGTGAAATCTGATGCCGCCTTTGTATGGACCGATGTTGCTATTGAATTGAACTCTATAACCACGATTTACTTGAATTTTACCTTGGTCATCTACCCAAGGGACTCTGAAGCTGATGAGTCTTTCTGGTTCTGAAAGTCTTTCTAAAATATTATGTTCCATATATTTTGGATGTTTTTCAAAGACAGGTATTAATGAATCGAAAATTTCTCTCACCGCTTGAAGAAATTCAGGTTCATTAGGATTTCGCTTCCGTACACGTTTAAATACATTGCTCACATATTGTTCAGCTTGTAGTTTTGTATCCTCTGTTACTTCTCGAAGTTGTGTAGTCATCGCGTATTCATTCTCCTCTTTGTTCTAAATCAATACCCAAAAGCCTATCCGATAATATATTAAGCTTTCATACTGTACTCTTATAAAGTATTTTATATTCTAATGTTAAATTAGACAATAAAAAAGTTTGAATTTTTATTCTTTTTAGAAAAAATAAAAGGGCATTCCGGCTAGTTATTGTTGGTTTTATTGGTATAGATTCTGTTTAAATATACAGAAATACTAATTTATATACATTTTAGAATATTTAAAATATATAGTAATAATATTTTTATTGACATTGTTTGTATATGAATGTATGTAAGGGCTTTCTTAATTGGGAGTTTCATGAAAGAAATTTAAGGGAAAAAACTATTGTTGTTATTTTCTTTTAACTTTCACAGGTCTTCTTCTACCAAACGAAAATATAGTACTATTTTGTTAGAATGTTTTAGATTGCAGGTGAAATTATGGGATGTTTAGGTAATATTATTTGGTTTTTAATTGGAGGCTTTATTAACGCGCTTGGCTGGTTTTTGGCAGGCTTATTATGGTGTATAACTATAATCGGTGTTCCAGTAGGTCTGCAGTGCTTCAAAATGGCTCGATTGCAGCTTGCACCATTTGGCAAAGAAGTGGTAACGAAAAACAGTGGTACAGGAAACCTGCTGTTAAACATTTTATGGTTAATTTTTGGAGGAATAGCGCTTGCGATTTCAAACTTAGTATGCGCATTTTTATTTGCCATTACAATCATTGGCATTCCGTTTGCTGTTCAATGCGTGAAGATGGCGAAATTAGCATTAATGCCATTCGGTAAGGAAATACGATGATGTCTTTGGCTAGAGCCCTTATAGAAGGGTTTTTTGCGCTATAGGGAATATATGAATTGGTAACGAGGTGGAAGACTCAATGTGTGACCATTAAGGTCCTTAAGTATAACTTGTCTTTATAGGTTTGTTTGCCCGTGAGGATAGAGAGTTTGAGTTCCAACTTGAATTGAAAGGTTAATAGATCATTTGTGCACACAAGATTTTAATAAAACCGGCCTTTCGTTCAATAAAATGGGTGAATTCAGCCGTGATGAGTTTATTTTAAGTGAAAATAGACCTAGATATGAAAAAAATAAGCGCAAACCATGAATTCTTAGTGAAACTGATGCTGGATTGAGGGGATATTTTCAAAGTTAAAACCATAATTGCGCAGTGAGAGGAAAGATAGCGCGATCGCAGTGAAGGATAGCGTCGTCCCCTCCCAAAATAGCGCGCTCGAGGTCAATGAAGTATTTCATTTCATATTGAGTACTGACAATCCAATGGTGCGCGTAGCTAGTATAAATTCAAATACAGTGCGTTAACCAAGAAAAACTTTGAATTAATTTATTATAAGCCGTCGTTTCTCTCGAATAGGGTGATATTTGAAATTTATGGCAAAAAAATACCTGGGTTATATTGACATTCTTTGTATCATTTAATAATATATCATTAAAAGATACAGAGAAAGGATAGGTTATGGCAAGAGGTAAAGCGTTAGATGATGAAATACTGACAGATTCCACATATTATATTCTATTAGCCTTAGCCAAGCCAAATCATGGTTATGGTGTTATGCAGGACATCGAGTTTTTTTCGAAAGGAACTGTCGTCATTGGTCCGGCCAGTTTATATACAATCCTAAAAAAACTTCAGAATGCTGAATTGATTAAGCTTGTTGCAGATGAAGAAAGAAGAAAAACCTACGGACTAACACCAAAGGGTAAGAACATATTACAAAAAGACATTCAACGTCGGAAAATGATGGTTGAACACGGTTTAAGAGTACTTAAGCAGCTGGAAGCGGGAGGTGAGTAAAATAGCGAAGTATAAATATATTTCAAATATGGGTTTGGCCTTTGATGAAGAAAGGACCTTGAAAAAATTGAATTCACTGGCTAAGGAAGGGTGGATTCTTGATAAGCTAACGTTGTGGAGAGGTTATCGATTAAGAAGAGGAGAACCACAAGAGCTTGTTTACAGCATGGATTATAAGAAGCTGGATGAAAGAAGCCAGAAAGAGTATTTCGAAATGTTCGAAATGAGCGACTGGAAGCATATTTACTCATATCAGAATATTCATTTTTTTGTAGCGCCTCATGGAAACATCCCAATATACACTGAGATGGACAGCCACCAGCATAAGTACCGGGCACAAAGAATATATTGCTTCAGGTTGACCTTAATAGGCATCATATTTCTGGCCATCTTGTTTGGATTCGTGGAAGCATTTCTGCCGCATATCAGTATAGAAGCAGTGAAGTTTTTAATTCATTTATTAGTCGGCATAACTGTAGGGTGTGTATTTAGTTTAATAATGCTTACGGTTGCTTTTTTCTGGAGAGAAAGGCTTGTTATCAAGCATCACTCAAAAACAGATTTATAATTTTCTAAGGAGGGAAAATGTATGACACTTATATTAGATAATGTTACCAAAAGATTCGGAAGCTTTACTGCTGTTGACCACATCAATTTTACGATTCCGGAGAAGCAAATATTCGGCTTTCTTGGAGCTAATGGAGCTGGAAAAACAACGACGTTTCGTATGATTCTTGGCTTAATTGATGCATCAGAAGGGAGCATTACTTGGGATGGTAAGCCGATTGACTATTCGGTAAGCCCAATAATTGGATATTTACCGGAGGAGCGAGGACTTTATCCGAAGTTGAAGGTCTGCGATCAGATTGTCTACCTGGCAGAGCTACGTAATATGAAAAAGGCAGATACGCTTAAAGAGCTAGACTATTGGTTGGAGCGCTTTAAAATACCAGATTATAAGAATAAGAAGGTAGAAGAGCTATCAAAGGGTAATCAGCAAAAAATCCAATTCATTGCATCCATTATACATAAACCGAAGCTTTTGATTATGGATGAGCCATTTAGTGGTCTTGATCCTGTAAATGTAGATTTATTGAAGGATGCTGTACTAGAGCTGAAAAATAATGGAACAACTATTATTTTCTCAAGCCACCGAATGGAGCATGCAGAGGAACTTTGTGAAAACCTATGCATTATGCAAAAAGGTAAGCCTGTAGTTCAAGGTACCCTAAAGGATGTCAAGCGGTCTTACGGTAAGAAAAATCTTGTTATACACAGTGATTTTGAAATGGATTTTCTTGCTGATTTTGCCGGAGTTCATAAGCTTCGCAAAACGTCTGAAGGAGTTAGGTTACAAATTGAAAATGAATCGGTAGCTGAAATCATCCAGCGAGCTTTGTTTGCGAAGGGATTCGTCAGAAAGTTTGAACTAGAGGAGCCGACATTGCATGATATTTTCGTAGAGAAGGTTGGTGGAGCAATTGAGTAAGTTTTGGATTGTTGTGAAGCACACGTATTCATCAAAGGTGAAAACAAAATCATTTATTATCTCAACTTTAATAACACTTGCTATTGTACTTGCATTATCAAATATTACGAAAATTATTGATCTATTTGATAACAATGAAGTCGACACTATTGCCGTATTTGATGAAAGTGGGCAATACTTCAGTGCATTCGATGCACAAATGAAGGCAGCGGAATCTGATTTGAAAATAGAAAAAATCAAGAGTGAAACTGAAGGCGAAAAACTTGTCAATAACGGTGATATTGAAGGTTATTTGGTACTTACAAGTGACGGGCAGGGATTGCCTGAAGGCTCATATCATGCTGAATCGGTAACAGATGAAACAATAAATGCGCAATTATCTCAAGCGTTATCCAATGTGAAAAATATGATTGTTACGCAGCAACTGAATATTACGAATGAGCAAATGGTTTCACTATATGAGCCGGCTTCGTTCGAAACAGTAGCCATCTCTGAAACAGCTAAGACATCAGAGGAATTGAATCAGGCACGTGGACTTGTTTATGTACTTTTATTTGTCATCTATTTCGGCGTTTTAGGATATGCAGGAATGATTGCAACCGAGGTAGCAGGAGAAAAAACATCGAGAGTTATGGAAATTTTGATTTCAAGTGTATCACCTGTTCAACAAATGTTTGGAAAAATACTAGGAATTGCGCTCGTAAGCTTGACGCAAATGCTGTTGTTTTTAGGGGTAGGCTATTTTTCTATAAAACAAAACATGGATGAGCTGGATGGAGGCTTCTTCTCAATATTTGGTTTTGGCAGTACCTCTGTATCAGTTATTGTCTATGCCATTGTGTTTACACTATTAGGATACTTCTTATTTGCAACTTTGGCTGCATTTTTAGGATCGCTCGTAAGTCGTGTCGAAGATGTGCAAACAATGATTACACCGATGACATTATTAGTTGTCGCAGGCTTTATGTTATCGATGTTTGGTTTAAGTAATCCGGAAGCAGGGTTTGTGAAGGTTACATCCTTTATTCCTTTCTTTAGTCCAATGCTGATGTTTTTACGTATTGGAATGATTGAAGTGCCAACATGGGAAATTGCCGTTAGTATTATATTATTAGTTGTGACAATTGCTGTTCTGGCGATATTCGGAGCTAGGGTGTATCGTGGTGGTGTGCTTATGTACAGCAATGCATCTTCCTTTAAAAGCATAAAGGATGCTTTGAATTTAACGAAGAAAGGTTAAGGTATGATTCCTTTAAGAAAGAAAAAAGTGCTCAGTGGGGTTGGATACTCTACTGAGCACTTTTAATTAGCAAGGAAGATAGAAGAATTATTCGTGGCAGAAGCCAAGCGCATTGCCATCAGGATCTCTAAAATCAAAGTTTTTTATATCCCCATAATCTATTAAAGGATCAGTATCAACTTGTTTTTCTGTCAAGATGCGGTGCACTGCCTCAATATCCGTGGTGAAAAAGTTGAAAGGGGAGTGCTTGGCGGAGTAACCTGTTCGGATTGAACTAAAGTCAAGGCGGTTTCTCCTACGCTAAAGGCCATCATAGTCATTGCGGTTCCAACGCATTTTTAAAGAAAGGGTATCCTCATACCACTTGATTGCGCCAGTTTAATTATACTTCTAAAAAAACTGTGTCAATGTGTGTTAGGATGTCCTTCAATTTATCCACTCCTTAACATTTTTAGGATTAATTCTATTTTTAATAACGGAAATCCTGCTTATAAAACCATTGTCTCTGATGTCGTTTTTATTACACTTATTGGTAAAAGTTGTGGGGAGGTTGTGACTGTAATGAAAAAGCTATTAATCATTAAAACAGGTGATACATTTCCAGTTATTAAGGGCCAATTTGGTGATTTCGAAGAGATGATTCGAACTGCAGTAGATTTGAAATCAGAAGAAGTTGTAGTTGCACCGGTGTATAAAGGAATCGAAGTATTACCAACATTAGAGAACATTGGAGCAATCATCATTACAGGCTCACATTCTATGGTTACTGATCGTGAAGAGTGGAGTGAACAGTTAAAAGTCTGGCTACAGCAGATTGTGCATTTTCAGATTCCAACGCTTGGCATTTGCTATGGTCATCAAATACTTGCAGAAGCGTTCGGAGGAAAAGTCGATGATCATCCAAAAGGAATAGAAATAGGCACGACGACTATTTCTTTCACAGAGGCGGGACGAGAGGATACTTTATTTGGATGTTTATCTCCAGTTTTATATCGCTCAATTAAGGGTAGCAATCAAGGTATAAACGAAATTATTTCAGGTATTGTGGGGCATGTAACGCATTCGCAAACCGTTGTGAAGTTGCCTAAGCAAGCTGTTGTACTTGCAAAAAATGATTTCGAACAGCACCATGCCTTTAAGTTGAATCACATGTATGGGGTTCAGTTTCATCCGGAGTTTACAGCAGATATCATTCATGCTTATATTGATGAACAAAGAGCACAGCTTGAGGCAAGGGGTCTATGTGTAGATATGATACATAAAACAGTTGTTGACAATGAGTATGGGAAACAACTATTGCAGCAGTTTATTTGGCATGCGGGATTAAAGAAGGAAATACCTAAGGTGCCTTCATCGGCAAGCAATGGAATTTTCACAATACATGAGTGAACCCTAAAGGCTCGGTAAGGAGTGTACGGCAAAAAGTAAGGCAATCATTGCGGTATTTGCTCAGGATTTACTGTGATGTCATTATCGTAAGCGATCGTATATTAAAAAAATAGAGCGAAATAAATAAGTGCTGGGCCAAAATAGCCAGTTTTTATGGCCCTTTTATGCGAAAAAAGCAATGTGGTCATTTAATCAAACGTTTGATTAAGAGCAATATTTCAATCAAATGTTTGATTGATTCTATGTTTGTGAAAAGTACGGTCAATCCTAATGCTGACAAGGGATTGATAGGGTTACTAAAAAAATACGAAAAAAGAAAAAATAGAGAAACAGCATATTTATAAATTGATTATTGCAGTATTTTTTGAATTCCTTCCTGATTTTTTAGTGTTTCTGGCTATAATGATACAGGGGCTAAGGCAAAAAATATAGCAAGGAATGAACGATATGATGAGAATAGGAATTGCATTATTATTGATAGGCATTATAGGTGCGTTATATACGACTTTTATCAATAGTGATTTTCAAAATGTAGAGTATGTCCAAGTAGCAAGCTTCTTTCTTGGAGTAATTGGGATTACAATGATGGAAAGCAAAAAGAGAAAGGAGGAAGCAAGTAAAAGAGGGAAGAGAAAATAAATTTTGATATGAAAATCTGTTCGAATAATAAGGTATAATGAACTCTTAAAGCAATGAAGCAGGAGTGATTTTGAATATGTATTTAACAATTAAAGAAACAGCTGAATTACTGTCTGTTTCCATACCATATGTTGAGAATCTGATTATACAGGGGAAAATCAGAACCTTACATGACGGTGAAAACTATCTGATTTATAAGGATCAGTTTAAGACGCATTTTGAGCAGCTAGAGAAGTATAAGCAGCTTGTGAATGACATAGCGAATGAACCAATTCCAGAGGATATGGATGTTAAAGATGAAGACTAATGTTTTCATCTTTTCAGACTGTTGAAAAACGCTCGTATTCTTCGTTGCTTGACCAGCTCGTCCGTTCATGAACCTCGTGTTCTATTCACGTCTTTGCAGGTCTGGAGCGCCTCGACTGACAAGCGTTTTCAAGTCAGTCTGAAGGGGGCTTATTGCCTAAAATGAGCTTTCTTAATAACGACAAAAGATGAAGACTACGTTTTCATCTTTTTTTTTTGCAAGTTTAATATAGCCCATTTTGTATATAGTATTCAGAATGGTGATTTGTTTAATTTTACACATATTTTACAAAAAAAGTAATTATGATAACCTTATATAAAGTGAGTCATAGTACCTGTTAAAGGATAAATAGTTATGTATTATTAGCATCTGCTATCTCAGAAGGAGGAAAATAAATTGTCAAAAGCAATATTTTGCCGGAATGAACATGATTCTTTAAAAAGACTTGCTGTATGTAAGCCGCAATATATGACGATTAGCGATGTAATTAATGAAACACAAAGAGTATACATAAATGAAAACATCGATGTTAAGAAAGCGTTGAAGCAGCATGACCAATTTTGTGAAGTGCTACGAAAAAACGGAATTGAACTTGTGGAGCTTCCGGCCTATCAAGAATATCCGGAGCAAGTATTTACGAGAGATATTGGTTTTACAATTGGTTCGACTGTGTTTATCTCAGAGTTGCGTCATCAAATAAGAAAAGGGGAAAAGAAGTTCTTAAAAACGTGGTTGCAGCAGCACCAATTAGCTTTTCAAGAATTGACAGCAAGTATTGAAGGGGGGGATGTCGTGCTTGATGGCGGCACTGTCTTTGTTGGGATTAGTCAAAGGACTTCGGAAGCGGCGGTACAGGAACTAAGCGATTTGTTAAATGGATATACAATTAAAATGCTACAGATTGACCATCCCTATCTTCACTTAGACTGCGTACTTAATTTTCTCTCCGAGGAAGAAGCACTTATCTTTTCGCCGGCATTCTCCAAAAAGGATGCACAGTGGTTGGAGGAGAGATATCGTTTAATTGAGGTGACTCCAGAAGAGCAATTCTCCTTAGGAACGAATATTCTGAGTTTAGGTAAGAAGAGAGTTATAAGTTTGCCAGTTAATAAGCAAGTGAACACTTCGCTTCGGGAACGTGGATATTTAGTAGAGGAAGTAGACTTTTCAGAGATTATCAAATCAGGTGGTTCCTTTCGCTGCTGCTCTATGCCTTTGCTGAGAGAAAATAATAGATGAAATTATTTAAATGTACAATTTTAGTGCTTGCTTTACGCTAGTAAACTGTTAAGAATGCAGAAAATTAATATTTTTAACAATAATAAAATTTTTTAAAAATAATTATTCATATAGTTGTATAAATATAATATAATGTAATAAATCTAAATTAATAGAATATTTAAATAAGGGGATGGATATATGAAAAAGTGGATTTTTAGCTTAGTAATGATGTGTGCATTTGTAGCTGTATTGGCAGGCTGCGGATCTTCAGATGACAGCAGCGGAGACGGCGAAGAGAAGAAAACATTAAAAGTGTTAACGAATGCTGCTTATAATCCAATGGAATATATGGACAAGGACGAAGTAGTCGGTTTTGATATCGATTTTATAAAAGCTGTAGCTGAAGAGGCTGGTTATGAATTAGACATTCAGCATATTGGTTGGGATCCATTATTTATTGAAATGCAGTCAGAACGTGCTGACGTAGCTATCTCATCTATTACAATCAATGAAGATCGTAAAAAGAACTACGAATTTACTGTACCGTATTATCAATCTGCTAATAAAATTTTAGTACCTGAGGATAGCACAATTACAAGTGGTGCGGAATTGAAAGATAAAACAGTTGCTGTTCAACAAGGGACAACTGGGGACTTTTTAGCTGGAGAGATTTTAGGGAAAGATAGTCCGAATATTAAACGTTTTAAGGAAAATACATTAGCAATTATGGAGCTTAGTAAAGGTGGTGCAGATGCTGTTATAGCCGATCAGCCGGTTGTAGAGGCATATGCAAAAAGCAATCCAAAAGAAAATCTTAAAGTAATTACAGACAATAGCTTTGAAGCGGAATATTATGGCGTGATGTTTTCAAAAGGAAATACAGAGCTAAAAGAAGAATTCGATAAAGCTATAAATGAGATGCTTGATAATGGCACATATGAAGAAATCTATGAAAAATGGTTTGGCAGTAAGCCTGATATTGAAGCTTTAAAAGCTCAGCAATAAGGTTTTTTTCGTGAAAATTGCGCCTGTTGCATGTGGACAGCGCAATTTTTACATTTATTTTTAACGAGTATTTCATAGAAGCTTGTTTAAGCAGGAGGAACAACTATGGATTTTGAATATCAAATAATTGTTGATTATGCTCCTCTTTTGTTAAAGGGGACGTTATGGACATTGGGGCTCTCGATTGTATCAATAATAATAGGTACAATTTTAGGTTTATTTATCAGTTTAGGAAAGATGATGCGCAATAAATGGCTTTCTTTTCCTTTTGCAGCCTATATTGCTTTTTTTAGAGGCACACCTTTATTTTTACAAATATTAATTATTCACTTTGGTGTCGTACCGTTTTTCATAAATGACACAAATGCGATAGTAGCGGCTATCGTAGCTCTCTCGTTAAACGCCGCAGCTTATATTGCCGAGATTTTCCGTGGCGGTATTCAATCCATTGAAAAAGGACAAATGGAAGGAGCACGTTCGTTAGGGATGTCTCATGTTCAAGCAATGAGATATGTTATTTTACCGCAAGCGGTAAAGCGTGTTATTCCTCCATTAGGAAATGAAGTTGTTATTCTTGTGAAGGAATCTTCACTGGCAGCTATAATTGCAGCACCGGAAATAATGTACTATGCACAAAATATGTCTAGTGCTCACTTAAAAGTGTGGGAACCATATTTAACCGCGGCACTTATCTATTTAATTATTACATTAACGTTAAGTTTCATATTACACCGTGTTGAAAGAAGGTTGGATACGGCATGATTAAAGTAGAAAACTTAAAGAAAACCTTTGGGAAAAACGAAGTATTAAAAGGAATATCGGTAAAAATCGATTCAAAGGAAGTTGTTGTTGTTATCGGACCATCCGGTTCAGGGAAATCGACATTTTTGCGTTGCATCAACTTACTGGAGGATATTACAGAGGGGCACATTTATATAGAAGGCGCAGATATTACTGATCCTAAAAATGATGTCAACAGTTTACGGATGGAAGTCGGTATGGTTTTTCAAAACTTCAATTTGTTTCCGCACATGACGGCAATTGAGAATATAATGCTTGCTCCTACTAAGGTGCGTAAAATTTCGAGTGAAGCTGCTAGAGAGAAAGGCTTGGAGCTTTTAAGAAAGGTAGGCCTAGAGGAGAAGGCAGATGCCTACCCCGATTCTCTATCAGGCGGACAGAAGCAGCGTGTCGCGATTGCTCGTGCTTTGGCTATGGAGCCGAAAATAATGCTGTTTGACGAACCAACTTCTGCATTGGATCCGGAGATGGTGGGCGAAGTGCTTGAAGTAATGAAGCAGCTTGCGCTTGAAGGGATGACAATGGTTGTTGTAACGCACGAAATGGGATTTGCACGTGAAGTTGGTGACCGTGTCATTTTTATGGATGGTGGTTATATTGTGGAAGAAAATAAACCAAAAGCATTATTTGAAAATCCACAGCATGAACGTACACAAGCATTTTTAAGCAAGATATTGTAAGTGGCAAGCCTCTTGTATTCATTTTATGCATAGAACAGGCATAAGTATGTTGCAAAGGGGCTGGTAGTAAGTGAAGAGATGGGGATACCGCAGAAGTACAATTTTTCGAAAGAAGCCGATGGGATGGAGAAAAATTCTTTTATACTCACTCCTGCTTTTTCTTCTTTTTAATTTTATTTCTCTATATTTTGTAGAAAAGCGCATATCACCTATTATTCATAATGTAGCAAAAGTAGAATTGCAGCGTATGGCGACGGAAGCTATTATAGCATCAATTGAAGAGAATATTACAAAGAAAGTAGATATGGATGAATTAATTTTAGAGAAGCAAAGGGAAGGGCGTGCCTCAACCTTCAGTTTTAATCCGAAAGTCTACAATGAGGTATTAACATCTACAACAGAAGATATTGAAAGACGTTTAGGACTTAAAAAAAATGAACAGCTAGCAAACGAGAATAGCAGTAGCAGTGGAACGCACAGTCAAATGCAAAACATTGTGTATCACATTCCACTTGGAGTTGCAACGAACGTCAATTTATTCGCTAACTTTGGTCCGGAGGTGCCTGTACGATTGTCACTAGTCCGAGACGTTGACTCGCAAATTCGTACGAAAATGACGCATAGTGGAATAAATAACACCTTTTTCGAGTTGTTTGTTGATATAGAAGTGGAAATGCAAATCGTCATTCCCTTTTATTCAGATCGAGAACCGATTAAACAAAGTGTTAAAATAGGTGATTATTTTATTGAAGGCGAGGTTCCAAGCTATTATGGAACGGGCATCAGCATTCCACCACCAGCACCGGCAGCTGCAGATGAAGAGGAGAAGGAGTAGAGGATAAAAAAACGGCTGATTTATTCAAATAGTAAAAAGATGTTGCATCTTCATCCCAAAAAGTTCATAATAGTATAAAAATTTCAACAATTCAGCGTATAGGAGATGTAAGGATGAAAGTTGTGAAATTTGGCGGGTCTTCTTTAGCATCAGGAGAGCAATTGGAGAAAGTTTATGGCATTGTGACGAGTGACCCAGAAAGAAAGGTCGTAGTCGTCTCAGCTCCAGGTAAGAGGTCGCCTGAAGATATAAAAGTAACAGATTTGCTTATTGCTTGCGCAGAGAAGCGATTAGATGGTGAGGATTTATCAACGGAACTAAATATGTTGCTCGATAGGTATGGAAGCATAGCTAAAGAACTAAACTTGCCTGCTGAAGTTATGAATAGTATTAAAGCAGACTTTTTGCAAGTATTAGATGGTGATCGCCGTTTAAAAGATAGATATATAGATGCAGTAAAAGCGAGTGGAGAGGATAACAACGCCAAGCTTATTGCAGCTTATTTTCAATCAATGGGAACAAAAGCAACATATGTAAATCCAAAGGCTGCAGGTTTATATGTCAGTGATGAGCCGGGTAATGCACAGGTGTTGCCAGAATCGTATGGGCAGCTATATCAATTGCGTGAAATAGAAGGAATCGTAATATTTCCTGGATTCTTCGGTTTCACATTAGATGGTCATATTGCAACATTTTCAAGAAGTGGCTCTGACATCACAGGATCTATTTTGGCAAATGGAATTAAGGCGGATGTTTATGAGAATTTCACTGATGTAGATGCGGTGTTTTCTGTAAATCCTACTATTGTAAATAATCCTAAGGAAATTAAGGAGCTTACATATCGTGAAATGCGAGAGTTATCATATGCTGGATTCTCTGTTTTTCATGATGAAGCCTTAATTCCGGCATTCCGAGCCGGTATTCCGGTGAATGTGAGAAACACAAATAATCCATCAGCCCCAGGCACATTAATTGTGAATGCTCGTGATTATGCCAATGGACCTGTAACGGGCATTGCATCTGATAAAGGTTTTTGCAGCATTTATATTAGTAAATATTTAATGAACCGCGAGTTGGGCTTCGGGAGAAAGGTCCTTGAAATTCTTGAGGATAATGATATTTCATATGAGCATATTCCATCAGGTATTGATGATATTACGGTGATATTGAGAGAAAATCAATTAGATGAAGCTAAAGAAGAAAAGATTGTTAATCGTATCTATAAGGAACTGCATGCTGATAAGGTTGAAGTTGAGCATGGACTCTCACTATTGATGATTGTAGGGGAAGGCATGCGTCATAATGTTGGGACAACAGCCCGTGCTTCACTCGCTTTAGCAGAGGCTGGTGTTAATATTGAAATGATTAATCAAGGGTCATCAGAAGTTTCTATGATGTTTGGAATAAAAGCTATACATGAGAAAAAAGCAGTGCAAGCACTATATAATGCCTTTTTTGTTGGAGTAGCCACTGTTTAAGATTATGCTATATTTAATAGTGGACACTAATGATAAGGTTCTGGAATATGGTCCTGCCAGAAGGCGATTAATGTAAACTCGTTTTTTGGATAACAATAAAAGGCTTTGCAGGAGGGTGAGTATCCATGCAGAGCCTTTTTCATTCGATATTTATGTTGTGAATACTTCAAGTTCCTTTTTACTCTAAAGAATAGGTGAAAGTAATCTTGAAATGGACTCTTTAAAGCGAATTTTAAGTGAACGTTGTTTGTAGTCTTCAAGCGTAAGCTGACGTGACAGCTTTAAATCTTGAGTGAACGATTCACTTAATTTTTTCGACACTTCGTTACTGTAAATGAAGGCATTCACTTCAAAATTCAGTCGGAAACTTCTTACGTCAATGTTTGCTGTACCAACGGATGAAACTTCTTCATCAATGACAATCATTTTAGCGTGGATGAAGCCATTATCGTAAATATATACTTTTGCTCCTGCTTCTAGTAACAGACCGATGTGAGAGTAGGTAGCCCAATAAACAAATAGATGATCTGGTTTATTAGGTATCATAATTTTGACATCTTTTCCTGTTAGGCAAGCAATTCGTAATGCATCTAAAAGACTAGTATCAGGAATGAAATAGGGTGTTTGAACAAGAATCGTTTTCTTAGCTGACAAAATGAGTTTTATGTAGCCTTGCTTAATTTGCTCCCATTCAGAGTCAGGTCCGCTTGTAACGATTTGCATCCCGACGTTTCCTGTTCGTTTATATTCAGGAAACAATGACGGCTCATATGATATATCATGACGGTGAGAGGCCTGATTCCAATCCAAAATAAAACGTATTTGCATGGAGTAAACCGCACTTCCTGTTACGCGTAAATGCGTGTCTCGCCAATAACCGAACTTCGGATTGAGACCAAGGTATTCGTCCCCAACGTTAAAGCCGCCTACATAACCAATATTTCCATCGATAATAACAAGTTTACGGTGATTTCGATAATTTAATCGGAGGTTGATTAAATGGAACTTGTTCGGGAAGAACACCTCAACTTCTCCTCCGGCATTCTTTAAGGCTACTAATGCTTTATTCGATAGAGTCAAACTTCGTGAGCCAAGTTCATCATAAAGTACTCTGACCTTGACGCCTTCTTGCGCTTTCTTAGTTAATTCAGATAGCACTTCATTGCCTAGTCTATCATTTTTAATTATGTAATATTGCAAATGGATAAAATGCTTAGCGTTGCGTATGTCTTTTATTAGGTTTGAGAATTTTTCCTGTCCGTCAGTAAAAATCTTTACGTCATTGTCTTCAGAGAGTAGTGCTCCATTATTCATTAAATGCATATAGATTAAATCAAAATGCTTCTCTGAAGCTTGATTGTTGAATGGATATGTTCCGGCTTTTAATTCTTTCACTTGTTCGAGGATCATTTCTTTTAAGCCGATTTTCTTCTGGTCATCCCATTGAAATAGGTGCTGACGTTTTAGATTCTGTCCGAATAGCAAATACAACAAAAAGCCGGCGATTGGAATGAAAAAGAGTACAAGCAGCCAGGCCCAAGTTGAAGAGGCATCTCTTCTTTCACGGAAAACCACAAAAATAGCGAGCAGGATATTGGCTATTAATATAATATTCAAGGCTGTACTAAAATAGTTCATTATGTATTGTCCTTCTTTCATTGTATATACGTTTTCTTATGTTCTATGTAAATTAGAAAAATAATTCGATTACCTTTTGATTGGTGCAGATCGTTTCTTAATTCAAAGATGAACATTATGTAGCTGCTTCATAGGCAAGGCTGGTAGTTCAAAGTAAAAATTGAAAGTTTTAGATGAAAGGAAATCCCATCTGACAAAGTTTCACTTTATAGTATAGCATAGCATAATGTTTTACCAAGCTAGACAATTAAAAGTATATCAAAAGTTGTGAGATAATCTAATGGAGGGCAGTACTCGTAATGCTTCAAACACAGCTGCATGAAGCAGAAGTCATATCGCTGTCATAAAGAGATACGAACAGGTTTAGACATAGGGGGAGGATTTTTTTGAAAAATGTGTGGTCATATATTCATCCGTATAAACTAGCGGCTGGTTGCGCGTTGTTTTTTATGCTGGTTGAATTAATTGTTGAGCTGTTACAGCCGCTTTTGATGGCAAAAATCATTAATGATGGTGTAATGGAACAAAACTTGGAGATTGTTATGGTTTGGGGAGGAATCATGCTGTTCTTCTCTATTATTGCACTTGTCGCTGGAATATTTAATACATTTTATGCATCGCATGTCAGTCAAAGCTTTTCCTATGATATAAGGAAAAGTATTTTTAGAAAGGTTCAAGAGCTATCTTATTTACAGTTTTCTTTGTTTCCTGCTGGTTCTCTTATTACAAGAATGACGAACGATATTCAGCAACTGCAAAACACGATGTTTATGCTTCTGCGTATTATGGCAAGGGCACCGCTTTTAATTATAGGTGGGCTTGTGATGTCTTTTATCGTTCATCCAAAGCTTGCTTTGCTGCTCGCAGTAGTTGTTCCGTTCTTGTTTGTTTTCTTGTTTGTCCTATTGAACAAAGGAGGGAAACTATTTGCCGCTGTTCAAGATAAGCTCGATTCAGTAAACAATGTAATGGGCGAAAATTTAGCGGGAATGAAGCTAATCCGTGCTTTCCTGCGCAGAAATTATGAAGTGAAACGATTTAAAGTCGCTAATATGAACTTGCAGGAGAGAACGGTTAAAGCATTGCGCTTTATGGAAATCACAATGCCAGTTCTACTATTGCTCATGAATATAACAGTAGTCTTTTTGCTTTGGTTTGGGAGTAGAGAAATGCTGTCGGGATCAGCAAATGTCGGTGAAGTAGTAGCGATTGTAAACTATGCCACAAGAATTACTTCAGCACTTTCTGTATTTTCTTTTATCATCATGGTATTTTCACGTGCGAAGGCTTCTGCTCATCGAGTGAATGAAGTGCTATATACAGAAGCTGATATGACTGATGAGGAGACTGAAAAAGAGCCAGCTAGAATGAAAGGGAGTATTGTTTTTGATAATGTAAGCTTTAAGTACCCTGACCAAGACAAATGGGCGCTTAAAAATCTCAGCTTTTCTTTAGAAGCGGGTAAAACGTTGGCGATATTAGGAACTACTGGTTCGGGGAAAACAACTTTAATAAATTTGATTCCGAGATTAATTGATACAGTTGGAGGAAATGTCAAAATAGATTGTGTAAATGTTAAGGAATGGAACCAAAAACAGTTGCGAGGAAATATTGGCATTGTACCCCAAGAGTCTTTGCTTTTTACAGGAACAATTAAAGAAAATTTACTGTGGGGAGATCGTGAAGCAAGTGATGAAGAAGTAGTGGAGGCTTGCAAGCATGCGCAAATATATAATAGTATTTTATCTTTTCCGGACAAACTGGATACGATGATTGGACAAAAGGGCGTTAATCTATCAGGAGGACAGCGCCAAAGATTGGCGATTGCTAGAGCACTGATTCGTAAGCCGAAGATACTTTTATTTGACGACAGTACAAGTGCCTTAGATAGTAAGACGGAAAAACAGTTGCTTAGTGAATTGTCGTCCTATGACAGTACAAAAATTTTTATTACGCAAAAAATCAGTACAGCTGCACATGCCGATACAATTATTCTGTTACAGCATGGAGAAAAGGTTGCAGAGGGCACACATGCTGAGCTATCAAAGCAATCCACACTTTATCAGGCCATTTTGAAATCGCAAATGGAAGAGGGGAATGAGCGTCATGCTTTGGAAACAACTAAGTGATCCGTTTGAATATGAAAAGCTGCTGAAGGCTGAGGACTTGCAAAAAACCGTTCATAAGGAGAAAAAACGCGCTTCTGACAATCGTACAACTTTAAAGCGAATATGGATGCTTTTAACGACAAAGAAGGGTAGATTTTATTTCGTCTTATTTTTAGTTATTTGCAGCTCAGTATTGGCTCTTATAGGTCCGCTTACAATTGGAAAAGTAATAGATAACTATATTGTGGCTCAACAGCTTGATGGTCTTGTTGGCATGCTACTTCTATTAATGGGCATCTATGTTGCCTACTCCTTAACGATGTGGCTGCAGGCTTATTTCATGATTGGTATTGCGCAAAAAACGGTTCTACATATGCGAAACGCATTATTTACTCAATTTCATAAATTGCCGATTGCTTTTTTTGATAGAAAACGTCATGGGGATTTAATGAGCCGCGTAACTAATGATATTGAAAATGTTAGCTCTACTTTGAATAGCTCGGTTATTCAAGTATTATCGAGTACCTTAACGATTATCGGTACCGTTTCGGTCATGCTATGGCTAAACCCATTATTGGCTGTCATAACATTAATGATCGTACCGGCTATGTTTTATAGCATGAAGTGGATCACAAAGCGTACGAATATTTTATTCAAAAGACAGCAGAGCAATTTGGGTGAACTGAATGGGGTTATACAAGAAAGTATTTCAGGATTAACAATTGTCAAAGCCTTTTCGCAGGAAGACTATGTATATGAGCAATTCAATACTAAATCGGAAAAGCTAAAGAATACAGGATTTTGGGCTTTCGTCTATTCAGGTATGATTCCTAAAGTAATGAATGTACTGAATAATACTAGTTTTGCGATTATTGCAGGAGTTGGGGGCTTTTTCGCGCTTAAAGGTTGGATTACAATCGGAGTAATTGTTATTTTTGTGGAGTTTTCGAGGCAGTTTACACGTCCTTTAAATGACTTAGCCAATCAATTTAATACAATGTTATCTGCAATTGCTGGTGCTGAAAGAGTTTTTGAGATTTTAGATCTTGCAGAAGAAGCTCATGATGAAAAAAATAAGCAGTCACTGCAATCGGTCAAGGGTGACGTTTCCTTTCAACAAGTTTCATTTTCATATGATGATGAAGGATCAACCGTTACGGATATTAACTTCTCAGTCAAGCAAGGTGAAAGTGTGGCATTGGTGGGACCGACTGGTGCTGGCAAGACGACCATTATTAATTTACTATCCAGGTTTTATGATTATGATTCAGGAGAAATATTAATTGATGGGAAAAAGTTAAGCGATTATACGCGTGAAAGTGTCAGAAAACATATGGCCTTTGTTTTGCAGGAGTCGTTTCTTTTTCAAGGGAATATTAAAGAAAATATTCGATATGGACGGCTTGATGCAAGTGATGAGGAAGTCATTGAAGCAGCTAAGCAGGCAAATGCACATTCCTTTATTGAAAACTTGCCTAACGGCTATGACACTATTTTAAGCAATACGGGAAGTAGCTTGAGTCAGGGACAAAAGCAATTGCTTGCTATTGCAAGAGCTATGCTAGCGAGGCCATCTATACTAATATTGGATGAAGCCACCAGTAATATTGACACTATTACGGAATTGCACATTCAAGAAGCGCTGAAAAGATTAATGAAGGGTAGAACAAGTTTTATAATTGCCCATCGTCTCAATACAATTCGCGAAGCGGATCAAATTCTTGTTCTTAGGGAGGGTTCCGTTATTGAAAATGGAACGCATAGTCAATTAGTGGAGAACAATGGTTTTTATGCAGAATTGGTAAAGGCGGGATTAGAGTAAGTTATCGGTGGAAACAACAAAAAAGAAAGCCAAAACGACATAAGCCCAACCTCTCTAATGTCACCACCGACTCCTAGGCTGTTCTTGTAATTAGTTGATTAGTATGTGGATGCAATGAGGAATAAATATTTCAAATCCTAATATCTTTTTTGCATTATGAGACAGATAAGTTAAAAATTCACTAAATGTTAAAATGATTTAGATAGATATTTGGCAATTTAATAGTTTTATAGTGGTATGATTGGTTTAAAAAGAGTAGTGGGTGAAAAGTATGAAAATAACAACGAAGATTCAATTGGAAAATGAAGAGGTTGAACAACTTTTAAATGTATCCTTTGTTTATGCAGAAGAAACAATTTGTGAAAATATAGTACAAACTTGTGTAGAAGGTTTGAGAAGTAATAAAACAAATGAAATTTTGGATACCGAAGAGGCTATGGAACAGCTTTTTGTTCTTTTAAAAGCAAACTATATTATTCCTGGTGCAGTCAATGAATTTTCATATGAAATGTTTACTTGCGAAAGAATTAAAAACTATGATTGTAACAAGGAGATACCAAAAGAACTTGTTATTACATATGCATACAATAAATAATTAAGTAAAGGAGCGGGAAAGATTCCCGCTCCTTTACTAGCTCTAGCATCCAACGCTATCGCATCGAAAAAGGTAAGCTATGTTTTTTTAAATCATCTAATTATCTGTTTTCTCATCCACTGAGTTGCGACCCACTTCTCTCCTTTTATAACAGGTGCACCAGCGTGTATAGTGTTTTCGTTCAGTTCCTGATTTTGATAAAAGTATTCGAAATAAACCGCCATCCCTTTTTTAGGGTGAACGGACAGGTTTAACTTCGGAAAAACGGTTTCTCCACCCTCTTCGACATCATTTAAATACATAACAAGCGTACTGATGCGATTATTGCTGGCCGCTTTACTATTAGCTGAAAAATAATCGAAATGAGTCTTATACTCTTGGCCGGGTGTATAGCGCAAAATATGAAGACCTTCTCCATGTTCAATAGGAATGTTCATAATGGTAGAGATTCGTTTTTCGATGGTAATGATGAGGGGGTGCTCATCTTCCTCTAAGAAGGTGCCACTGCTCGTCCGAATGTCGTTTACCTCTCGGCTCGCTCCTACTCTTGACCTCTGTATCTTATTTTTTGATAACAAAATCAGTTCATCACACTCTTCTTCACTTAATACATTTTCTAACACAACAACAAGAGGCTCCTCGAATCGAGCAATAATCGATATGTCTCGATCAGCTGTTGAGATGCTGTTCCCCAAATGATGAAAAATAGTCGCTTCTTTGTTTTTTGTTAATGAACTATTCATGACCAAATTCACCCTTCCCCGTATTCAAATAAATGATTACTTTTACATTTTATCATAGATATTTAATTTTATATTTCGAATAGTATTTTTTAGGATGTTAAGTTCTTTCTGTAGATATAAGTTTTGCTAAATGACTAAATAAAAAAAACAGATGCATCAACATATATGTTAATGCATCTGTTTAATCCCGTTACAATTAGGAAACTGTTTTGGATTGCGGCATGATTGTCCCAATTATTACCCCAATCAGAGCGGGTAAAATCCAGCCGATCCCGACAGAGTGAAGAGGGATATACTGCAAGTAAGCGTCTAACTGAGCATCCAGGAAGGAAGTATTAATCGTTGAAACAATACTGTAAATGGCTGTTAAAGCAATGCTCCATACATAAATGGCTTGCTTACTTTTAATCCAATCATCAATCATAGCTAGGATGACCAAAACAACGGCAATAGGATAAATTAATCCTAAAACTGGAACAGAGAAGGAAAGAATAGCATTCAGTCCTAAATTGGCAATAATGGCACTGATCACTGTAATAACTGTAGCCCATTGTTTATAGCTTAAGCGTGGAATAGTTTGAGAAAAGTATTCGCTGCAAGCAATAATGAGACCAATTGCCACGCACAAGCAAGCAATAAAGAAGATTAATCCTAATATTATTGTGCCAAAGCTTCCAAACAGCTGGTTCATTACTTGGAAAAGAACAGAAGCTCCATTATCTGTTTGTCCGAAATCCAGGCCGCTAGAAGCACCAAGGTAGCCAAGCAGGCAATAAATTAAAGTGAGTAGAATACCTGCTCCAATACCTGCAATCATCATTGCTAAAGAAAGTCCGCGCTTGTCTGTAACACCTTGTTGGCGAATGGTATTGGCGATTACAATACCAAAAACAAGCGAGCCTAATAAGTCCATGGTTAAATACCCATCCAAAAATCCTTTTACAATAGTAGCTTCTTCATAGTGAGCCGTAGGTGCTGTTGCTCCACTTAATGGTGTTAATAAACTTTTGACAAAGACAATAAATAATAATATGAGTATTGTAGGCGTCAGAAGTTTGCCGAAGAGGTCTATCAGCTTACTTGGAGAGAGGCTTAACCACAGAGCCACACAGAAAAAGACAACAGAATAGATAATAAGAGCTATTGTGTTGAATTGAGCTCCATCGGAAATATAGGGTTTTACCGCCATTTCAAATGATACAGAAGCTGTTCTTGGGATAGCCATCAAAGGTCCAATTGATATGTAAATAATAATGGGAAAAATAAGCGCAAATACTGGTGATAGACGATTTCCAAGTGTGTTTAAACTACCAATTTTTGCAACAGCAATGACGCCCATAATCGGCAAGCCAACTGCTGATATAATGAACCCGGCCATTGAAATCCAAGTTTCTGTACCGGAAGCACGTCCTAAAAAGGCTGGAAAGATTAAATTTCCTGCTCCGAAAAACATAGAGAATAGCATAAAGCTCATGAATACTAGTTGCTTTTTAGAAAGTCTTTGCATAGTTTCATTCCTTTCATTATGGTGTTTTATGAAGTATAACAAGATAATCGTTATTTTACTATACTTTTCTAAACGTATAATAATACCAGAAAAATAATAAAGGAAAATTTTATCCGATTTCCTAAGGACAGTAAGAAGGCTACTTCAAGCTGATGCATAAAGCATGGATAAAAGTAGGAGAACCAACTACCTAAAAGTCTGATTTGGTTAACACCGAACCTTGAGGGGCTGGTCAGTATAGCTAGTAACTAATGCATGACGGGAAAAACCATCAATCTAGGTTTTACTTTATATAGATATAATTTTGGAGCGAATGGATTTATCAAATCAAATGAAATATGGTAAAGTTGAAAATAGTATAGTAGTTGTAAAAATGAATTAGAATTTAAGGAGAAATACTAATGAACTCTTCATTTATAAATAATCTTCCAGCTTTCCTACAAGAAGCTTGGAAGAAAGAAGGCTTTCAAAAACCAACCTCAATTCAAGAAGAAGCCTATCCCGTTATTATGAACGGAAATGATTTGACTGCACAATCGCCTACAGGTACAGGTAAAACATTGGCCTATCTACTGCCGTTGTTGACTAATATTGATATAGAATCCGTACAGCTTCAAACGGTAATATTGGCTTCATCTCGCGAGCTAGTTATGCAAATCCACCAGGAAATCATTAAATGGACAGCACAAACTAATATTCGTAGTGCTTCATTTATCGGTGGTGCAAATTTAAAAAGACAACTGGAGAAGCTGAAGAAGAAACCACATATCATTGTTGGAACACCGGGCAAGGTACAGGAATTGCTACAACAGAAAAAGCTGAAAATGCATGCGGTTAAAACAATCGTTTTAGATGAAGGTGATACGCTGATTGTACCTGAACACTTCGATACAGTTTCTTCTATCGTTAAATCGACAATGAAGGATCGCCAAGTTATTCTGTTCTCTGCTACTGTGACTCCGAACATTATGGAAGCATTAGCAGAATTGATGGAAAACCCAATTGATATTTCTATTAAAAGAGATGACAATTTTATGGGCAAGGTTGACCATATGTATTTTGTATGCGAAAAGCGTGAGAAAATTGCATACCTTGAAAGAATAGCTCGTATGCATGATGTGAAAGCATTAGTTTTCATGAAGGATATTGGCGATATGAATCTTATTGCAAGTAAATTACAGTATAAAGAGCTACCGATTGCGATCCTGCATTCGGAATCAAATAAGAGTGAAAGAGAAAATGCACTAAAAAGCTTCAGAAAAGGCTTAGTGCCAATGCTACTTTGCACAGATGTGGCAGCTCGAGGATTGGATATTAAGGGACTGACTACAGTTGTTCACTATGATTTGCCGCGAACTCTTGAGCAATATACGCACCGATCCGGAAGAACCGGAAGAGCAGGGAATGATGGAACAGTAATTAGCATCATCACTCCATCAGAAGAAAAAGAATTGAAGCAATTAACGAAAAAACTCGATATTCAAGTGGAAAAGAAAGAGTTTTATAAGGGTAAGATTGTAGAAGCAAAGCGTGAAAGCAAAAAACAATATACGCCTATAAAAGCAGGCTTTAAAGGAAACAAGAGATAATATCTCTTGTTTTTCTTTTTGTTCAGGACTATTCCGGCATAATTGCTCCTAAGCCATCTGCCTTAGTCTTTATAGATTTGATTGCTGCCAGGGCGAGAGTTGGACTGATAATAGCGAGAAGTGGGCCGATTACAGTATTGATTAACAATAATTTCCTATTAGATATTTAAATCGAATAAAGAAATTGTAATTTTGCAATCTGTGAAGGCAGATTAAGGTCAAACAACTAACTACTCCATACAATAAATAAACGGAAGCCGGATTAGTTCTTTCCGGTTCGTTGTGATTTGTAAACTCAATATCGACTAGAGTGATAAAAAGGAGTGAAGGGTATGAAGGGATCGTATAAACATATTGAAACTGCTGTTATTCATCATGGATATGAAGCTGAAGAGCATAAGGGGAGCTTATCTGTTCCGATTTATCAAACTTCGACTTTCGCATTTGAAACGGCTGAGCAAGGGGAACGTCGTTTTGCTGGTCAGGAGGATGGCTATATGTATTCTCGTCTCGGCAATCCAACGGTCGCTGCGTTAGAAGAGAAAGTGGCGTTTTTAGAAGGGGGAGAAGCTGGGCTTGCCTTTGGTTCGGGAATGGCTGCCGTTTCAGCTGTTCTCGTATCATTAACAAAGTCAGGAGATCATATTGTTTGCTCACAGGGATTATATGGCTGTACTTTTGGATTACTTAGACTTATGGAGGAAAAATACAATATTCAGCATACGTTCAGTTGGCTGTCAGATGAGAAAGAGCTGAAGTCGGTAATCCGACCGGAAACGACATGTATTTATATAGAAACACCCATTAATCCTACGATGAAAATAATTGATTTAGCGATGGTTACCAAGGTTGCGAAGGAGAGAGGGGTAAAGGTTATTGTCGACAATACCTTTTCGACACCTTATTTGCAAACACCATTGGCGCTAGGATGTGATGTCGTTCTTCACAGTGCAACGAAATACATCGGGGGACATGGGGATGTGGTAGCAGGTATAGCAGTTGGTTCAGATGAAATAATAAATAAGATTAGACGTACGACTCATAAAGACATGGGCGGGATTGTGTCACCGTTTGATGCATGGCTATTAATTAGAGGCTTGAAAACCTTGCCGTTACGCATGGATCGCCATTGCGAAAATGCCAGAAGAATTTTTACGAAGCTTAAAAAGCATAAGAAAGTGAAAGCTGTTTATTTTCCAGGAGATGAAGATCACGAGGATTATGTCATCATGAAAAAACAAATGCGAAAAGGTGGCGGACTCATCTCATTTGAGATTAACGGTAGCAAACAGGATGCGCAAAAGTTTTTGAATGAGTTAAAGCTTCTTAAAATTGCTGTTAGCTTAGGAGATACTGAAACGTTAATTCAGCATCCAGCTTCTATGACTCACGCCGGCATCCCGGAGCAGAACCGCTTGGAAATGGGCATAACTGACCAACTTATTCGCTTATCGGTTGGACTAGAAGCTTGGAAAGATATATGGGAGGATATCGGGCAGGCCTTGAAGACAATCTAACAGGAGCAATCAAGCAGAGTATTAAAAGTCGGGTTCTCTTTTAAGGGAGAAAAATAGAAATAACAAGCCATATAAAGAAACAATTAACAATGTAAATCGCAACCATATGTCGGTGCGATTTTTCTTTGATATAAAAGAATTTGGGTTAAAATAACACTTCTTTTGGTTACTTAATTGACATCGTGACAATAGCTATGTTAATTTGCTTGCGAAAAACATAGAGATTTAGTGAAAAGGAATAAAAAGAACCTTAATCGAATATTTAATAAGGCTTAAATAGGTCAAAGGATACTATTGGGTGTAACAAGAAGTGGCATTTAGATTTCTTTCAACGTTATTATAAAAGAAGTGATAGAACTAACGGGGCATTACTTCTATATCAAGGGCTGCAATTAGCTCTTTTTTATTATGCAGAAAACGGAGCAGTTCAGTTAAATGGTAAATGAGAAAATTAAGTTTTATTAATGTGTTATAGCGTTAATAAAACTATTAGTTTGAGGAGAATATTAGATGAAAAAGTATACTTGTCCCTGTTGTGGTTACAAAACATTAGATGAAGAACCACCTGGTACTTATGATATATGTGAGATTTGTTATTGGGAGGATGATGGAGTTCAATTTGATGACCCTGATTATACAGGAGGAGCGAACATTCCATCTCTAAGGCAAGCACAAAAAAACTTTATTGTATTTGGTGCTTGTGAAGAAGATTGTATTGAGTCTGTAAAAAAAACTACGGAAAAAGACGAAAAAGACCATAATTGGAAACCGTTATTATAAAAGAGATTTATAATATGAACAGGTGCTTTAGTTTAACGAGAAAAGAAAAACCGTCAGAATGATTCTGGCGGTTTTTTGTGTTAAGTGTATATCTAATAAGGGTGCTAATTAATATGTCAAAAGCTCTGTTGATGGACGTTTTCTCCTCCAAAAGAGAAGCCGTTAATGGAGATGTGGGGTGCCTTTTGAAAGGAAAATTGGGCAGGCCGATGTAGCTGGACAGAGCGTATCGCTAAGCTCTTTATGTTTTCCATATCTCATACGAAGAACAAGGAACACAACTAAAACCGTCATACCTGCATATCAATGTCGCATTTCAAATTTTTTATAGCCTCTTGGCTGATCAAGCTCAGTTATAGTAACCTTATCTACTCTTGAAAAGCGAGGCCCTTCTTTTATATTTTTAATGAAGGCTTCAACGTTGAATTCTTCACCTTCCGCCTCAATTTCTACATCTCCGCCAGTTGTATTACGCACCCAACCTTTAACATGGTGGTTTTCTGCGATGAGAGAGGTGAAATATCGGAAGCCTACTTCTTGTACATGACCTTCTACTTTTAAGAAAACTACTCGCATAGCGATATCACTCCTTAAATAACTGTCATGGTTTCAAATATTTTATATAAATTGAGGAAATATCCTCAAAGTGTCTCTCGTAAACTGTACGTATAATTTTATCATAATAAGAGCTATTCAACAGCAAATTATTGAAGTGCATTTTATGGCAGTCGAAAATCTAGCAAGTTATCGACATAAAAATTAGGTAAAATATGGTAAAATATAAAAAACGAACGGTAATAAGGGTGATTAGTATGTCTATACTTCACATAATGAATACTAAATTGCATCCTCCGGGCATTCGCGAGTCAATAATTCGAAGAGCTCACGTGCAGAAAAAACTGCAAAAAATAAAACAATATCCGCTTACTCTTGTATACTCTGGAGCAGGGTATGGTAAAAGCACCTCATTAGCACTCTACCTCCATGATACGAATGATCATGCCACATGGTATAGTATGACATCACAGGATGATGACTTTGTTTCCTTTTTAACATACTTGATACACAGCATACAAATTAAATACCATAATTTTGGAATGAATATAATGAACAGAATATTAACTAGAAAGACATATTTTCAGGAAAAAGAGGTACTTTTCATTGCATCCTTGTTTATAAATGAAATTGTAGCACTTCAAGAGGAATTTATCATGATTATTGATGATGTTCATCATGGTGAAAAGTCGATTGAAATAATGGAATTTATGGAGAATATAGTGCAGCATTGCCCGCGAAATCTTCATATTGTTCTTTCTGGCAGAAGTAAGCCTAAGTGGGCATTGCTAACGAAACTTAAGGTAGAAGGACGCTTGCTGGAGCTGAATCAAAAAGATCTGTCTCTTCAAAAACAGGAAATGGAGCTATTACTGTCGGAAGTATATGATCTTCAGCTTTCTGAAGAAGAGGTAGCGGCAATATACGAGGTGACAGAAGGCTGGGTTATTGCATCAGGAATGATTGGTCAGCAGCTGCAGGATCATCGAGATTTATCTATGCTTATTCATAACAAGTCACAATCACTTGAGGATTTATTTCAGTATATTGCACTAGAGGTGATTTCCAAGCAATCTCATAGTGTGCAAACGTTTCTTGAACAAAGCAGTATACTGGAAGAGCTTTCAGGGGCTGCATGTGATTACGTGCTTAATATGGAAAATGCAGAGGGCATGCTAAAAAATTTGGCGGATAAAAATATGTTCATTGTTCCTACTGGGTTAAATCAATACCGTTATCATGCTCTTTTTAAAGAACTGCTAGAGAATAAATTGGAAGAAACTTCACCAAAAGAGTACAGGGAGCTAAGTGAAAGAGCCGCCAAATATTATGAACGGAAAGAAATGTTTGATCAAATGCTACATTATTTAGTGAAAAGTGAGCGTTATGAAGATATTGCGCTTTTTCTGCAATCATACGGCTTCAAGCTTTTGAAAGAAGGAAAACTTCAAACGCTTTACGATTTTCTTCGAAAAATCCCCATTAAATTAAAAGAGGAAAATTATTGGCTATGGTTTTTTGAAGGAGAATTGTATCGCATACGTTCCGAATATAAGCAGGCAAAAGCATGTTATTACAAGGCGGAGGAATTAAGCGGAGGCTGTAGTGACTTTCGAATGAATAGCCTTGCTCACGAAGGAATAGCGCGCATTTATTTGGATACGATTCAACCGAAAAAGGCCGAACGTCACTTGCAGTTAGCAATTAGTAGTCGAGAAAAGAGCGAGCATTCGACCAATGAAGAAAAGGCTGAGCTTTATTATTTAATAGCGGAAAATTTGATTAATAGAGGAGAAGCCATTAAGGCGGAAAAGTGGCTGCAGCGAGCGAGTGATCAGAACCTTTCATTAGAGGCATATAATATCGTTTCTAGATTGTATTTGCGCACAGGTAGGTTGTTGGAAGGAAAGCAGCTTTTGCTGGAGCGTGAGAAGGAGCATCCATTTAATAAAGAGACTCATGTTCAGCAGTCACATCGTGAAACGGCTTTACTTTTAGCCATTATAGAAGCGTCTTTAGGCAATGGGGACGAATGCAAGCGTTATTCACAGAAGGCGATTGAACAAGGATTGCAAATGAAATCACTTTATGTGGAAGGCTGTGGTTGGACTAGGATGGGACACGCCGTTCAAATTCTGTCCTCCTACGATCATTATCTCATTCCGCAATGCTATGATACGGCATTGAACATGATGGATGAAATTCATAATGACCGAGGAAGAGCAGAGCCGTACATGGGACTGTGCCTTTATTACAGCAAGCAAAAAAATGGCTATAATCAGGCGAAGCATTACGGTATGTTGGCGCTCGAAGAAACAGAAAAAGTGAATGACATGTGGCTGACGGCTTATATAAAGTTAGCTCTTATGATTGCAGCTATTAATGATGGGAATTGGGAAGAGGCTAAAAAAACGATTGCTGAAACAGAGATGTTATTTCAGCAATGCAATGATCTTTATGGGCAAGCATTAGCCTTTTTATGGCATTCATTTATAGCATATAGCTTGAAGGAATGGAGCGTTTTTGACAAGGTTGCCGTAAAACTTTTACAAAGAGTTCAATATGGCCATTATACGTTTCTTTTCACGAAACAGACACTATACGGCCCTGCGGATTTGCAGCAGTTTATACCGATGCTGATTGAGGCGCAAAAAAGAGGATTATTACCTCATTTTGTGTCAAAAATTCTGCATGACTTAGGCTATTCGCAAATTGAGCTTCATCCCGGCTACACGCTCAGAGTGCATACATTGGGGAGGTTTAAGGTATTTCTTGGCAATAGGGAGGTAACAGACTGGCAGCGTGGAAAGGCGAAAGAGCTGTTTGAATATATCATTACACATCACGGCATGTTTATTTCGAAGCAGCAAATTATGGATGCTCTTTGGTCAGAGCAAGATGAAAAGACTGCTGATAGAGACTTTAAGGTGGCACTTAATGCTTTGCATAGTGCATTGGAGCCGGGAAGAAAGGCGAGAATGAAGCCTTTTTTCATTAAACGCTCTGGTAATAGTTATGGTCTGAATTCAGATTCAGGCTATAAGCTGGATACTATTGAATTCGAGCAATGCGTATTAATTGGTTTAGAAGAAAAAGACCAAGTGCAAGCGAAGGCTTTTCTAGAGAAGGGGCTGAAGCTTTATAAAGGTGAATATATGCCGCAACGCCTTTATGAGGAGTGGTGCAACCATGAGCGCGAGCGTCTCCAGCTGATTTTTCTAAGAGGAGCAGAGAAGCTGGCTCAGCTATCAATCTCCATGAATAGTATCAATTCAGCTATTCATTGGTGCGATGTGATTTTGAAAAAAGATAAAACCTGGGAAGAAGCCTATCGCTTATTAATGTATTGCTATTATTTGAAAAATAACCGACCTCAAAGTATTAAGTGGTACCAGAAATGTTGTGCTGTTCTGCATGAAGAGCTTGCTGTCGAGCCATTACCAAGTACGAAGGATATGTATGAAATGATAATTGGCACAGAAAGATGAAAACAAGCGGGGAGAGGCCTCTCAAAAGTCAAACAATGACTCTTGAGACAGCCTCCCCTGTTTTTTTGTAACTGAATTGTAACTCTGTTTTTGTACAGTGAATGTAAGCATAATCTTATTTATCTTTTCAATATATAGGGGGTTAACAAGATGCAAAAGAGAAATGTTTTCGCCATTACTTTGCTCAGTTTTGTTTTAATGTTTTCTGCAGCGTGTAGTTCAACATCGAATAATGATGAAGAATCGGGAAATGATTCGCAGGACAGCATTAAAATAGGTGTGCTTGCTTCTATGACAGGACCACTTGAATCATATGGAAAGCAAACGACAAGGGGATTTGAGCTAGGTCTTGATTATGCAACAGATGGAACGATGGAGGTAGCGGGCAAGAAAATTGAATTCATTGTAGAGGATACAGAAACGAAGCCAGAGGTTGCTGTAAAGAAAGCAACGAAGCTTTTGGAGGATGATGAAGTAGATTTTCTGGTAGGTTCATCAAGCTCGGGTGATACGTTAGCTGTTGTTCCGTTGGCGGAGGAGTACGAGAAAATTATGATTGTAGAGCCAGCGGTAGCTGATAGTATTACGGGCTCTGAGTTTAATCCATATATTTTCAGAACAGCGCGTAACTCTTCACAGGATGCTGTGGCAGGTGCAGCGGCGATTGCGAGTGAAGGCGTGAAGATTGCGACTTTGGCTCCGGATAATTCATTCGGTCGGGACGGCATTGCAGCATTTGTGGAAGCAGCAAAAGCGCTTGGGGCTGACATTGTACATGAAGAATTTGCTGATCCTAATGGCACTGACTTTACTTCTAACGTTCAAAAGATAATTGATCAAGATCCGGAATATTTGTTTGTTGTATGGGCTGGAGCGAATTCACCGTGGAATCAAATAACAGACATGAAGGTGCAGGATAAAGGTATCAAAATTTCAACCGGAGCACCTGATATTCCAGCTCTTTCAACAATGTCGGCTTTAGTTGGCATGGAAGGATTCTCTGTGTATTATCATGATTTGCCAGATACTGCTGTTAACGACTGGCTGGTGGAGGAACATAAGAACCGCTTTAACGGT
>JAEIGA010001652.1_pt1 | contig 35110 bp, 48 predicted proteins | sample 9270691 | NCBI WGS metagenome assembly JAEIGA01 (sample SAMN17057246, study PRJNA624740) | gut metagenome | biome: biome; isolation source: fecal sample | host: Bos grunniens | place: China: Xizang | collected 2019
AAACACGATGGTATTGTACCGCTCGACTTGTACAATGCAGCGCAGGAAAGAACGGGTAAAAATCCCAGGACAAAACCAGAAGTGAAGACGCACAATGTTTTTGCTGGCCTGTTATACTGTTCTTGTGGAAGGGCAATGACCTTGCAAACCAAAAAAGATGAACCCAACAGGGTTGTATGCCCAAATCAGGCACACTGCAAAACCCGGTCTAGCCAATACGAAGACTTGATTGCCCGAACCAGCGAAATTCTGAAGCAGTGTATTGAAGATTTTGAAATCAGGATTCAAAACAACGAAAGTGATTCCGCAAAACTTCATGCAAGGTTAATTAAACAACTTGAAGCCAAGGCAGCGGAACTTGACAAAAAAGAAATCAGTCAGTGGGAAAAATATACCGAAGAAGGAATGCCAAAGCATATCTTTGATACCTTGAACGAAAAAGTTCTGAAAGAAAAAGAAGAAGTCCGACAAGCACTGTGCAAAGCCTACGAATCAATGCCAGAACCTGTGGACTATACTGAAAAGATTACCACATTCACAAAGGCATTGGAAGCCCTTGAAAGCCCAGAAGTAGATGCATTAAAAAAGAATGCACTTCTGAAAGCTTGTATTGATCGAATCACATACACCAGAGAAAGAGGTCAGCGGCTAGCTGTTAAAAGCACCAAGTTTCAAACAGGATGGTCAGACACCCCCATCCTATTGGATGTTAAACTAAAGGTATAACTGTATTTTTAGCACTTCTATCATCGAGGAGCGTATGAATCAGCACATCCATGATGGAGGAGCAACATAACCACCAAAGGATGTGACATAGCATGAAAACGGCAGAACAAATCATTGAATACCTTGAAGCAGAACTTGCAGAAGCTTACGAACTGCACGATCAGGCAAAAAGAAAGGACGCACAAGAAGCATTCTTCTATCTCGTGAAAGCTACTACTATCGAACACCTTCTTGACGAGATCAGAACAACTTAACAAAGAAGCACCGCCCGGATCGTTCGGGTGGTGCTTTGTTTATTTTGTGTATTGTGTATGCTTTTGCTCTGTAATTTTGTGGAATATCCCATCTTGAAAATATACCCCACGGGGTATATAATATAGACAGAAGTTAAGAGAAAGGAGGTGAAAACGATGAAGCGGAAAAATAAAAAGCCCAAAAAGACGGTGGATGTTGCGACCATCCTTTTAACCGCCTTAATGGACTTGCTTGTAGGCTTAATCCTCATCCTGATTGACAAGCTTACATAAAGCATATAACCGGGTGGGCTAACCACCCACCCGGATTATATCATTTTTCCGCTCCATCGTCAAGAATGATTTATAAATTAGGAATTTTCTTTCTTGCCATCGGTGTAGCAAAGCTGATTTTCGTTATCATCAAAAGCAACAAACGTACAAAAATGTAATTTGAAAGAGTGATGGACAGTGGCAACTGAAGCACAAAGAAAAGCAAAAAACAAGTACCGGGATCAAGGAAAGCGGATGACTGTGGATTTCTACCCTTCTGAAGTTGACTTGTGGGAACATCTCAGCAAGCAAAGCAAGAAACAAACCTATATCAAATCCCTGATCAGGGCAGATATGGAAAAGCAGAAATAAAAAAGGGAACGGCTAAGCTGTTCCCTTTTCTTGTTAGCAAAATGTCAAAACCGAAAACATTCATTTTGTAAACAACGACAAAATACCGCTCACATGGTTGATTTATAGTTGCTTCAGAATTATATTGAAAGCATATTTTACCGAAAGGTGGTTTGATATGAATAAAAGCAAAAAGCCCATCTTCAAAAAATGGTGGTTTTTGGCGATTGTTATTTGGTTGGCATTGGGATTTGCCACACTCATTGCAGCGTGTTCTTTTTTAGCTAATGCAGCAAAAGATATCGTGGTTGAAGACATCCCCACTATTCCTAATGTGTTTGGTACCGACGCTGCGCCTAGTGAAGAACCAACTACTGTTCCACCAACCGAATCAGCTATCGAAACAACAACTTCCCCTACTACTCACCCCACCGAAGCACCAACAGAGCCAGTTGCTAATCAACTTGAGAAGTATGTCAAAAAACCCTTGGTCGAACTCATGGCAAGAGTTGATGAACTTGGATACACAGCCACCTACTTCAATCAGGGAGTAGACTTTACGGAGATTCTCACATTTTACACAGAGGAAGATTGCAAATCTCTATTAGTGGTCAGTATTGACGAAGACCCATTCGCTAAAACCGTTGTGGTTAATTTACTTCCAGAATCTTTCGTCGAAAACGAAGATGCAGAAAATGCGCTCAGAAATAAACTAGAAATTGGCTCGGCGTGGAATGCTGTTGAAGATTACGGTAAAGATGAATTCGGAGAATTCGAGTTGCACTATCTAACTAGAAAAATCGCAGAATACGCAGATGACAAAGACACTTGGTTCTTAAAAGCTGAATGTACTTTCTACGGAATAGAGATGGTATGTGAAGCAAAGGTTACGGGCACAACCGCAGCACCTAATGTAATCGCATTTGAAATATACTAAAAAAAAGGGAGGGCTAAAAGCCCTCCCTTTCGTCATTCTTATTCAATTTATCCGTTCCAGCGGGATTTCGTTTTTCTTGTATCAACATGAACGCCCCAGCTGTATATTCCGATGCCGCCAGTGTTTGGAAGAAGCGTTTCCAGATATGCGGCAACAGTCTTCGGTGCAACGCCCGGAACGGAAATATCAGCTGCGATCCCGTCCAGATGCTGACTGTTTGACACGCCGCCGACTTCGGCATTCCTTTTTTTGCAGCGAATGGCACTGTTCGGAGAAAAAGCTTTTCCGAATTTCTCCCTTACCTTGTCCAGGATGCGAACTAATTGTTCATCAGGTTCAACAGGAAAACCGTTGCAATATTTCCCGCCACAAGTGCATCTGAATTCGGAACGCTTGAAATATTTGATTTCATCCCAGAATGTTCCGGTTTTGCTAGGGACTTTTGTGTCCTTATCAGCTTTTTTCTCTGGCATGCCATATGCGACAGCGTGTGTCAGTGCTTTTTCGGTTTCTGTTCCACAGATGCCGTCAACCTTGGATTCCATCTGAAAAAAGTCTCTTTGAAATGATTTACACGCTTCCAGGCTTCCGTTTCCCCATACACCATCAATATTTCCTACATAATAGCCAAGATAGAACAAAAGGCATTGTCTTTGTTTGATTGTCATGTTGCATCCGTCCTTTGCTATAAAATGAAAAAATCGGGGCTACCGTTTCCAGTAGCCCCGTTGAGATTATTTAGGCTGAGTATAGGTCAGGGCCTGTTCACTATCACCGATGCCCTTGGTAGTAGGGTCAATGACTGCGTTATACACGCTGACAACCACGGACATAACCACCACAGGGTTCTTGATGGCCTGTACGAACAGATCACCAATAGCCGCCCATGTAGTCATGTCATCCCACATCATGCCGTAGTAAGCCAGCAGGGGCACGAAAACAGCGAGTACGATCTGCTTCCAAAACTCAGGATTTGCGAAACGAACTTTCCAGTTGATCTTCATAAAGAATCTCCCTTTCTCACTTATGTGCCTTTTGATTCAAGTATTTCTCGTATTTGCCAATAGCTTCAGTAACAGGGCCGTTGCAGCCCTGTTCTTTCAAGCCCTGTAAGCAAGCAAGAATTCCGTATACAAGCAAGGTCTGTTCTTCCTTGATGCTTGCGATATCGTCTTCGTGGTGCTGCTTGAGTTTTTTAATTTCTTCGTCCTGTTCGTTCTGCTTGTCCACCCATCGGACAACCTTTGAAAAATATGTGACAAGTGCAATCACCGATCCTACAAATGCAGCAGCAGTGATAACGCTTTGCCACGTCAATGTAATCTGCATTGGATACACTACCTTTCCGGGCAAATGGTCAGAGTTCTTCAACGGTCAAATAAGTTTGCCAGCCGTTAGCGGTAGAACCGCTTGATATGCTATCGTTTGCGTTGCCTGTATAAAAGACAGCCTGTAGCAAGTCACCCTCTTTGACAGAAACAATTATAGGTGCAACGGGGAACATCTCATGCTGGGAAGCGGTAACATAAACGGTAACCCAAGCAACACTCGAAGTTGTCCCGCTAGACACTTTTTGTATTCGGATATGCCGTAAGCCAGCGGTACTTCCGGGACTAACCAGCGTTTGACCGCTCACTTTGACATACTGGATATTTGAACCAATTCGAATCGCATTGCTCGACAGTGTTAGTCTGCCGCTTGTTGACAATACAGCCTTATCAAACGGTATTTTTGTATAAGTGTTGACAGCGCCCAATACTGTGTTTGCATTTAATGCTACAGTCATAGCCGCTTTGGAATATACTTTTTCGGATGCTTCTGGCGTAAGACTGGATTGCCACCACTCATAGTAGTTCCAGACATTATCTTCGCCCCGTGTAAGTTCTCTTTCCCATACTGCGTTGCCGCTGTTATAGGGAATGAACCGCTGCCGCAAATATGACCACTGTTCAAGACGTACACCTTCACCAGTGGCAGACCAAACTTCCAAGCGTCCAGCCCTATCCACAGGAATGTTTGCACAAGAAGCGGCAATGGCGTTGCTTTGAACCGCATAGCATCCCGGTTCCATATAGTCATTAAAATCACTATCGGAAGGAATGGCGGGAAGACGATCCATGCCAAGTGCTTTGCCGTATACAGGCTCATTGAACTTTGCGTCAAAAGCAAAATCCGCTACACCGTTGCCGCCAAGGGATTCGGCTGCACCGAGCTCAGCGGGTTTGCCAAAAGAAACGCCACCACCACCTGCTTTTGCGTCAATTGGGAAGATTGCACCGTTCAGGGTAGTTTTTGCGAAAGATTCGCCGCCGTTGTCTTTGACCGTGACAGTGATTGTATAGGATGCATCAACACTCAATTGGTTGCTGCCTATAACTTTGCTGACGGCACCGATTGTTCCGCTTGCCGTGACTGTTGCAGAACCACTTCCAGCAGAAGCAGATTCCCATGCAATGGTTATTGCAGAAACAGTATTTGTTGTTTCCCAATCAAATTTGATCAGACCGCAAGTGCCATCATCAACTTCAGTACCGCTTGAATTGCACCGGGCTGCGGTCAAACCGTGAACAATAGGGCTGACATATGCCAGTTCCCACACAGCATACAGCGTAATACCAGCATCTGCCGTGTAACTTCCACCCGCTGCATAAGTTGCCGTTGTAGCCGAAGCGGAAGTTGCCCAACCTTTGAAGGTATAATTTGCCCTTGTCGGCTTGGTGTTGGAAAGAGTCAATGCAACTCCATATGTTTTTGTCTGATTTCCGGGCGCACCGCTGCCCCCGTTGGCATCATACTTGACCGTATATGTGTTGGCTTGCCACACAGCATAAAGCGTGACCGCTGCATTCGCCGTGTAACTTGCGCCTGCTGCATAATTTACGCTTCCGCTTGCCGATGTTGCCCAGCCCTTGAATGTGTGGCCTGTTCTTGTCGGCTTGGTGTTGGAAAGAGTCAATGCTTGGTCTTTCCATTTTGTTTGGCTTGAAGGTGCGCCAGAGCCGCCATTGGCATTGTATTTGACCGTGTAGGAAGTCCAAGCAGGAACGTTTACACTCAGGTTGATATCCTTTGTGGCAGAATCGCCGTTATCGTTGTTAAAATTCCTGAATGTTACCGCAACTGTTTTTGTAGCGGCTGCATTGCCACTTATGGAATATGTTCCTGTTAATGTTGCGCTTTTACCACTAGATTTTGTACCGAACGGGTTAAGAGTAACACTGCTGCCGCCAGAAGAAGCGGTCATTCCGTAATTCGTCTGTGCACCGGAATAGTATGTTTCCCACGAAGCGGTTATTTTTACTGTGAACTGTGTCGCAGATATTCTTGTTACTGCTCCTGCTGTTGCAGAAATTTCAAGCAATACACCAAATGGATTCCATGCCATCAGCTATTCACCACCTTCCACATAAGGCCAAGATTGCCGTTGCTTCGCCGCTTCCATATCCAAACACCGTCAGCAACTTCTTCATCATCACCGAATTGCAGTTCATTTCTGACCATTGCTTTTTCAATGATCAGCATTTGCCTGTTCATCCTTGCGGGAATTGCTGTGCCTTCTGCAAATTGAATCTCCGTGTTCGTAATACGAAGCTTGAATGCAGAATCACCTTCACCAAGCTCAAGACAGGGTTGCCCGTTCGCATCTACGTAAGATCGGACATATTCTGTCCGTGCCCTCAGAGCTTCAGCCGTGGATTTTAGTACATCAATTTTGCCATTCGCATCGAGAACAATACCCTCAAGTTCGTTCAAGCCATTTGCTGTGTCAGAAAGTCCGCTTTCAATTTCGCTTATATCGAAATAATAAAAGCCGCTGGAATCCTGTTTAATGAGTGAACCGCCGTTTCCGTCTCTGATAAGAGAAGAAAGGCTGTTGGCAATCTGCTGAATCACAGATTCCGCAGTTGTAACACGTTCACTTGTGGCATAAATGCCGCTTACTTCAGAAATGATAGAATCAGATTCAAGCAGAATTGCCGCTTCTGTTTCTTCCTTGGTAGAGTAGCCGCCCAGCATTTCTGCCACTTCTGTTTTCTTCGCTCTCAAAGCAATCTGTTCGGTGTTCTGCGTGATTTTTGTTTCAGAGGTAGTCACCCGGACTGCCAGAGCATCAACAGCGGCTTGTGCTTCATCAGCGGCTTGCTGTGCTTCATCTGCTGCGGCCTGTGCATTGTCGGCAGCAGTCTTAGCATTATTGGCTACGGTCTGTGCTGTGGCTGCATTAGCCTTTGCGGTGTTCGCTGTAGCCTGCGCTGCTTCCGCTTCCTCTTGCGCTCTATCCGCTGATTCTTGGGCAGCAACAACAGATGCTTGCGCCGCTTCAACTTCTTCTTCGGTTGCATCAACTCTGGACACAACATTTGCAAGATTCTGTTTTGCGGTTTCAAGGTCTGCCGCTGCTTGGTCAGCTTTGGCGTCTGCATCATTAGCTGCCGCCTGTGCGCTTGCTGCATTTACAACAGCCTGATTTGCAGTAGCCTGTGCCGCTTCCGCATCGGTTTTTGCTGTATCGGCAACCCTCTGTGCTTCTGCTGCTACGCTCGCCGCTTGATCTGCGGTATTCTTCGCAGTGGTAGCATCTCCCTTTGCTTCGTCCGCTACCTTTTGAGCCAAGGACGCTTGACTCGCTGCATTGTTTGCTGTAGTCAAAGCGTTATCGGCGTTTTCAGCTGCTGTATTAGCCTTTGCCTGCGCTTCTGTGGATTTTGTTACTGCTGCGTCGGCATCTGTCTTGGCTTTCTCTGCTGCGGTCTGAGCGGCTTCTACGGCTTGCTGAGCAATGATAATTTCTTCCTCTGTAGCATCTACTCTGGAAGATACCGTTGCTAGGTCTGCTTTCGCCGCTTCAAGGTCGGCTTCCGCTTTATCTGCTACGCTCTTAGCGGTTGCTGCTGCGGTTTTCGCAGTATCAGCTTCATTCTGTGCCGCTGTTGCCGCTGCTGCTGCTTCATCTGCCGCTGTTTGGGCTGCTTGTGCATCTGCTATCGCTTGATTCGCTTGCGTCTGAGCGTTTGCTGCTGCGCTTTGGGCTGCTGCCGCCTGATCCTTCGCATCATTTGCAGTTTCATCAATGGTAGTCACTTCCGAAACCAGCGAACTGATTTGAGCTGCATTCTGGGAAATCTGAGATTCCAAAGAAGCTTCCATTTCCGTCAGTTCGCTTTTTCGTGCATACTCAAGTTCCATTGTAGAAGCAGTGGAAACAAGGTTTCGAGTAAGTTCCGCATATTCTTGCTGTGCAAGCAATGCATCGGCCTGTGCCGCTTCTGCTGTTGCTTTTGCTGCGGTAGCATTGGCAACCGCTTCTTCCGCAGATGTTTGCGCTTCTTCTGCCGCAACCATTGCAACAGACGCTTCATTTTGAGCCATTCCCAATGCTTCCAACGCTCTTTTAGCGTCAGCTTGTGCATTGACTGCTGCTGCGGCAGCATCTTCAGCTTTTTGATCTGCTGTTTCTGCCGCTGCCTTTGCATCGTCCGCTGCATTTTTGGCTTCCTTAACGGTTCTTTCAACAGATTCAACTCTGTCTTCAACGCCACTAACGAAGTTTTGCGCTGATTCTGCCTGTTCTTGTGCTGCAACGGCAGCATCTCTTGCTGTTTCTGCTGCTGCGGCTGCTTCATTTACTACTGCTTGTGCCGCTTCAATATCGGAAGCAACTGTGTTAGCCTGTGACCGTGCGGCATTTGCCAATCCAAGCGCATTATTTGCAATGTTGTTTGCTCTTGAAGACGTTCTTGCATACGAAGCAAACTGTGCTGCAAGGTCTGCAACCTTCTGAGAAATACCGCTGTCTTTTATCAGAAATTCACCAAGAGTTGCTTTGTGTGTCTGATTTGCTCTTGACGTTTCAAGTTTCAGAATTCTTGTAGACAAATACAGAAAACCAGCATCGTCCACAATATTGATTCTGTCACCAATTTTCGTATTCTTCGGAAGCTTGTTGATATCCGCTTCATAGTTCACCGCCATGTCACAGATTTTCTTAAGTTCCGTGATTGCATGTGCGCAAAGCGTCTGCTGGCTCAAAGTATCGTAAGAAAACTGTTTTACAATATAGCCGCCTGCTTTGCTCTCGGTATCATTTCTCCACAGATATCTGTTCCATCGCTGATGGGCTTTTCGTGATTTCAGAATTGCGCCATCAACAAAGAAATCGCCATCATCGTATTTGTAACCTTCCAGTGTAATGGGAGGATATTCTATACTTTCACCGGACGCTTCATCCGTTTCTGATTCTGGTGTTCCTCCCGTACACTGTAAAGCCGTTGCAAGGTCTGCAATGGATTTGATAGTTACGATCTTATCAATATCCTGATTCAATCTAAGCGGTATACCGATATCCTTACCACGTTCTTTGTAGATGTTAATGTATTTTTTGGTGACAGCCAAACCGTCAACATCGAAACTGTAAGAAACCTCGCAACCGTCAAATTGAGTTGCAATACTTGCGATTCTTTCAGAAGCTGTAGATTCTCCGTCCCAACTCAAAGCACGGCTAAGACTTGCAACTTCATTTATTCCAATCTGGAATCCCGCTTTGGATGCGTATTTATTGATGTAATGAGCGATAGGGTATGCTTTATCTGCTTGATACGGCCCAACAACCTCATTCAGCAAGTCCATGCCGTCATCTTCCGCATAGATGTAAACTTCCTGATTCTTGGTGTCAATTTCCGTTTCGATGATTGTGTAAAACTCGTTTTCATCGTCGCTGTTAATCAGAACATGGTTACCAACCTCTGTATAAGTTTCAACCATCAGTCTGTTTTTCTTGTCAAAAGGGATTGTACATTCAAAAACAGCAACGCCAGTTTCAATATCTTCCGTCTTCAGATCATCGATTACCGTTAAGCCGTTAGGAAGGTTTGTACTTGCTTGACCGAGTATATTAAGTTGTCTGTCAGCAAAATATACGATCATAAGAACACCTCACGATAACGCAGCTTAACCTTCGGCGCATATTCAGGAGCAACCCAATCAGAGAAAGCATAGCCAACCTGATTCAAACCCGGACTAAGATAGAATTCTTCCCAGTCATTGCCCAGCGCACCAAGTTCGGGAGAAAGAACGCCGTTCAAATGGATTTCGCTATTTTTGCAATTGGCGGTAACAACATCATTGGCACTGAATTTGTTCGGAACATCTTTATAAGTGTTGCAGTTGTTCTTAACGAACTTCGCCCAATAAAGACCGTTGTAAGACAATGCTTTGCTTGAAGAAAACTGTTCAAACATGAAAGTGACCTTTCTGACCTTGACAGTTTCAATTGCTTCATCCATGAACGATTTTGTAACGCCGCCAATATTGAAAGTCACTCTGCTGCCGCTCTTTAGGATTTTAGAAGTCTGTACAGCAGACTCTACCGATCCAAAATATTTATTGCTGTAAGACAAATCAACGTTACCAGTGAACACAATCACGCCGTTCAAATAGAAGGTAAGGCTCGCAGTCTTGCCTGATTTATTCTTACAAATACGAACGCCTGCAACGTTGCCGCCTGTGGCAGTCGTAAGCTGTACCTGAAATGCGCCAAGTTGGTTTGCGTCATTTTCTCCATTGCCAATACACATTTTCTGCTTATATGTCAGCGTAAAGTTCTTTGCGCCAAATTCACCAGAAGCATCAACAGGAAGCTGCTTAGTGATGGATGCGCCATGCCAGATACCATCACCAGAACCGTAGTTCGTAGCTTTCAGATAATATGATTCGGGAACATCGCTGACATACTGGCTTATAGCAAGGTTTTTGCAAGAAGTGGCATTCAAGATACCTGCTTTACCATTTTTGTCTGTTCTTGTGACCTTAAACTTGATTCCGGTAAGTTGGGAAGTGGTTGTAGTAAGACCCGTAACAGTGAAAGAAATATTCACAGTGTGACCAAAACGACCACGCCACAGATCAGTTGGCTTTTTCAAAATTGCGCTATGCCAAGTACCGCCCATATACACGGAAGCTTCAAGGCCATATCCAAACAAGAAATAAGATTGATAGGAAGCAAGCGAACCAGTGACAGCCACCGTGACTTTTACCGAATTTGCATTGCGTCCAGATGTCTTTGCAGTAACTTTGTAATCGATTGCAGGGGCACCAGCACGGCTCGTTACTGTCAAAAGCGTTCCAGAAGTCGATTCAGGATTTGCTGGCACAGCATAGGATGCAACACCCATTCCAACCGTACCGCTCTGTAACACAGTACCCGGAAGCACATTACCAGCGTTTGCAGTCCACAGCGATTTTGCAGCATTTCCCCATGATGTAGTTGCTTGGAAAGTCTGATTCACAAGGGTCTGCGATTTCGCATATGGATTGGTTCCGTCTTGTTCGTCAGGATCGCCAAGTTGGATAATTTGTTCATCCTCATTAAAGAAAGCCACGAAACCGCAATCTCCTGCGCCCGTTAACTTTGAAGTCTTTTCTCCGCTTTCACTTACTTCTTCTTCTTTGTAAAAATCAGCTTGCAACGTCGGATAGGACTTGTAAGTACCGTTGTAATCGACCAAAATACTTGCTGTATCAAGTGCGGGTTCTGCTTCGTACTCAATTACAGAATATTTGAACGGATCAACACAGAGAATTTCAAACTCACCGACTACAGCATTTCTTCCCGGCTCTACCTCTCCGATTGCAATAGGTGTTCCAGTAAAAAACTTGTCCCGTTCATCATTGAAAATCAGTTCTGCATCTTGAACATTCAAAATGGCAGCAAGTTTGTTGTATGCAGTTCTGAATGCTTCGTTAGAATCCGCTTTGATTTGATAAGTAACGATGATTGTACGGGCAGGAAATCTCTTGCTTTTAATCGTTGAACCGTCACGCACACCCGTTTCATAGGTGTTCAATTCCGGGGACAGTGCTTCACGCCCGGAGACGTGAAGCGTTCTGTATCCTTTGATCTGGTTTTCAATATATTCGCCGTTAATCTTTAAGGCTTCGGAGGGCAGTGCGACACTCTCCGATACCTCAGTTACATCAATAAAGTTGTACATACTGCTCCCCCCTTATAACCTGCCGTGTTTTCGGCTATCTCTCGTTTGCCGCTTGTTCAGTTCATCTTGCGTATAGCTTGCCGTTGCCTGTGCGACCTTCTTGCCGTCAATGCTCAAAGGCACTTCAATGGTGTATTCAAAGTTCCTATAGTAGTCATAGTCAACAGACATTTCACCGCCAAATGCACCAGCAAGGCTAGGCGTTGCAACCTTCGGGATGGATACAAGGTCTTCTGCCGCTTTCCAAGCATCATGTTTCATGTCGGAAATGCCATTGACGAAACCTTCACCGAAGAATTCACCCAAACCAGCAGTCAATTTAGACGGAGAAGCGATCATAGCTTTCGCACGGATTGCTTCTTCTGCCGCTGCTACCATTTCTGCCGCAGCAGCACGAATACGACCCAGACAAGATTCCATACCAGCAGCAAAGCCCTGACTGATATATGCACCAGCACTGTACGCAGCACTGTAACCAGACCGCAACGTGTTAGCTACAGACGTAACTGCCTGAGTAGCTACAGCAGGAGCAAGATTCAAACCGCTTTGCATGCCCTGAGTAAAGCCTTGTCCGATTTGCTGACCTGCTATTCCTGCTTGTCCCGCTGCACTTGCCATAACAGCGATTACAGCATTGATTGCGGAGGTTGCAGTGCTTCCAAAGCTACTGAATTCGCTTCCCGCAGAAGATACGGCATCAACAATAGCATTCAATGCAGAAGCAGCCCCGTCCAAACCATTTGCGTTATTTGCAAGATCACCCACAGCTATAGCAACAGCACCCATTGAAGTTGCCATATCTACCAAGTTCAAATCCGTAATGGTTTTTACGCCATTAGCCAGATGTTCAAATCCCTTGCCAGCATTCAAAGCCGCTTCGCCCAGAGATTCGAACACTCCTGCTATGCTATCGATAACGCCACTGATTGCGTTGCCGATGGAGTCGATTACACTGCTGATAGAATCACCAACGGAAACCACCAAGTCGCCTGCGCCGCTTAAAACTTGCGTTAAAGTATCGCCAAACTGCGCAACAAGATTCGACACACTATCAATAGTTGGAGAAATCTGTTCAACAAGCGATGTAAACGCACCACAAACAGCTTGGATAGCCTGAGAAGTAGATTCTACTATCTGCGAAATTGCTGGGACGTACGGTGCAAGTGCTTCAACGATTGAAACAATTGCATTAGCAACAACGGTAGCAACAGTAGAAAAACACTCCGTAATTGCAGGAATGACTGGTGTTAACGCTTCTGTAATTCGCACAATTCCGTCAACAAGAATTTCAGAAATCTTAGAAACCACATTGCCGATAATTTCAACAATAGGTGTCAGTGCTTCGATAACCTTACTCAAGCCGCCGGAAATTGCCGTAATGATAAGACTTATAGATTCACCGACAGCAACGGCAACGTTCGAAAAAGCGTTTCCGAATGCTTCGACCAACGGAGAAAGCATAACCAAAGATTGTGCAACAATTGGAAGCACCGGAGCAAGCAAAAGCAGCGCATTTGCAACACTTTCAATCGCAACACCAACGACTGTGCCAATCGCATTTCCTATGCTTTCGAAAACAGGGCCAATACTTGATATTACATCACCGACTCCTCCAAGAATCGTCGCTACTCCCTCACCTTGAGTCGCAAGCAAAGCCATGCTAGCGGTTACCATAGAAATTGCCGCACCTACTGCCAAAATATTTTTCGGTTTTGCAATCTTTAGTGCTTTTCCTATTCCAGTAAACGCAGATTCTAGTCCTTTACCAAAGCCTTTGAACGCCGCACCGATACCAGTAAACGCAGATTTAAGTCCTACAAACGCAGATTCAAGTCCTGCTCCAATGCCTTTGAACGCCGTGCCGACACCTGTTCCGATTTCTTTAACCATTTTTCCAGCGGAACTGATAATTTGTGCAATGCTGCTTTTTGCAGAAGAAGTAGTTTTGCTGATTGCAGAAGAAGTTTTGCTAAAAATAGATTTGACAATATCGAATCCTTTGAAAGCACCAACAAGCCCAAGAACAGCTGGAACCGTCTTTGCAATGGTGTCAGAATTTCTTTCAATAAATCCAGAAACTTTTGAAATTACACCTGCAATGCTTTCCATTCTTGATTTGAAACCTTCTATGGAAGTATCAACGTTCAGTTTTTCAAACAAAGAAGAAAAGCTGTCTTTCAGTGCGCTAATTGCGCTCGACACTTGTGATCCAACACCAGAAAAAGCGTCTTTGAAAGCATTCCAATATTGCGTTGCTTTCTTGATCCATCCACCAAGCTTGTTAGCGATTGCTTCACCGTCGAGTTCTCCCAGCTTATCACTGATACCTTCAATTGCTTTAATTCCGATATTGGAAAGCAAATCAAAAGCAGGCGTAAGCTTGTTTCCGATAGTTTCTTTCAGACCGTCCATGGCTTGTCCTATACTTTTGGCTGTAGTAGCCATTTTGTAGAACTCACCGTTTGCGTCACCACCAACTTCTGCTATTGCATTGAAGAAATCTTCGGTTTTGATCTTGCCATCCTGAACAGCCTTGACCATTTCAGATGTGGACATTCCCATGTGTTTTGCAACAGCTGCAATACCAGCGGGAGTCTGTTCTAGCATCAACTTGAAGTCAGCCCATGCAACCTTCGGCTTCGCTGCCATCTGTGTTGCCTGCTGACTCAAAGTTTTCATGGCCTGTTGTGGATTTTCTGCCGCTGCTGCCAGACCGCCAAAGCCTTTAACAAGCTGAGCTGTATTCTTTGTTCCGACTGCTGCTAACTGTGCGTAAGTAGAAGCCATGTCAGACGCACTGTAAACAGTCTTTTGTGCGAAGTCCTGAAGTTCGCTTTTAACCTCGCCAATACTCTTTTCTAGTGTGCCGCCGCTATTTTCAATGATCTTCATGTTGCCTTCAAAGGTTTTCCATGCAACATTAGAAGCGTTGATTTCGCCGACCATCTCCCGTGCGCCATTGCTAAGCGCATTGAATGCAGCCATGCCTGCGCCCATCAACATGCCAGAACCGACGCTTTTTGCTAGACCAGTGACCGAACTTAAAGCGTTTCTGAGAGTAGAAGTAAAGCCTTTGTCCGTTGCGGACAATATTGCTTTTACGGAATAACTTTCTGCCATATTCTCACTCTCCCTTTCTCAAAAACTTGCCGATCCCGGAAAATCTGCTTTTCTCACTGCCTTTGTTTGTGACCTTTTTGATTTCTTTTTCGTAGTCGTAGAACTTTATGAACTTGCTATATACGGGTTTACTCTTGTTCTTGCCAGTTCGCTTTTCTGCCTTTACAGCAAAGTTGAGGAAAGCTTGTAGATGGTTTCTGTAATCCATGTCTACCCGCTTTAATTCAGCCGCTTCCATCAGTAATTCATACTCAGGAATGGTTAGCATATCCACTTCTGCGAAACTCTTAAATCCCAGATACCGAAAACAGTTTAGCGCAGCCATCCGGTACAAGTCTTCGAAAGTTTTTACTTCTGATTCGTCTGCTGCTCCACCAGATTCAACAGATTTGCTACGGTTTTTCTCGTAGCATTTGCATTCTTCAAAAAATCCAGCACACTTCCAAACAGTTCATCAATGTCAGTGTCAGGATCATCAATGTAAGAATCCAGAACAGCAGGAGTGATACGGGGCTTTTGATTCTTGTTTGCAACTTCCAGAACAGTTACCAGTGCTTCAAGATCGTTATCGATAATACCCGCAATATAATACTGCAAGCCGATATTCTTCTTTACATCGGGCAGACCGTCAACGGGAGTGCCAATCTTCTTATTGATTTCACGCATGAAACCCATGCCGAAATGAAACTGATAAACTACATTGTTGATAGTAAGTTCAAACATCTTTTATCCTCCTAAATTAAGAATAAAAGGGGTCATAACGACCCCTTAAGTGCTAGTCTTGCTAGTGTCAGTGAAGACGTAAGCAGCGATTTCCTGCTGTTCTGCGGAAACACTAACATTGCCACGAACGCCAGAACCGTTGATACCGAAGGTCAGAGAACATTCCACAAAATCCTCTGCGGAAGAAGTCTTCTCAAATTCGGTAAGATAGCCCTGGAAATACATGCCGACAAACTTGTCCTGACCACCTTCGGCGGGTTCTTCCAGATTGGCTTCCCAAATCTCAATCAGCTCGTCAGCATCCATCGCATCTTCCAGCTTGTTGATCATGGTATCGCCCTTTGCCAGAATAGAAGTTGCGGTAATCTCAACTTCAGCGGCACCAGGGGTACGGATAGAGCCATCCTTAGTGATGGTGGAATCTGCATCCTTAGACTTAGTTCTGCTGTTTTCAGTGGTGAAAGCCAGCATGACAGCATCTTCGGAAGAAGCTTCGCTTGCCAGTCTATACAGGTAAATAACCTTCTTGCCCTGTACGGCTTCTGCAAACATCTGCAAATTAAACTTTTCCATTGTTTAACCTCCTAACTGAAACTCCACTCCACTTCAAGCACACCATGAAGCAGAGGGTTTTTTGTTGTATTATCTGTGATAATTCTTTGGGTAATGTTGCGGACAGACCATGCAAAATTATGTGTGTGATTGATCTTCCTGCAAGCTGTCTTGATATCAAGCAGCATACTGGAAACTGTTCCACGCTTTTTCGGGCTGTTATGCCAGACATGAATAGTCATGTACACATTGCCGAATACTGCGCTTTTATTTGCATCGTCAATCTGTTGCACATCTCCCAAATAATCGAAAGGGTAAGGCGTACCGTCAGGCGGCATTACACCATCGTAAACAGTGTGCTCCAACGCTTCAAGTTCTTGCTTTACTCTTGTAAAAATCTCCTGCTGCGGATCATTGTAGACGGTCACATTCTCACCTCACAAGATTCTGCATATCGCTTTTGAATTTGCCTTTTTGCGCATTATAGGCAGGGGAGACGAATTTTTGAGCTTCCATGAAGCGTGTACCCCACTCAAGATAAGGCGCATGCGCAGTGGTTGGCGCAACCTCTGCCGTAAATCCACCATCCTTGATTTCAAGACCGATACTGCGCTTTGTTGCGCCTGTTTGATATCCTTTTGAGAAGTCAGCGTTAGCTTGCATCTTTTGGTGCATCTGCGAACCATTGTGACGAACAACCCGCTTTACATCGTTCATGGTTACATTTTCTTTCAATGCCGCTTCCAGCTTATCCAGCCCTTTGATTTCAAGCCGTGCCATTTACTGCACCTCGCTTACAACAAGCGTGTACTTCAAACGAAGTGGTCTTGCTCTGTCTACCCGGTAAACCTTATTGCCGATTCTCAGTCGGTCAAATGGCTTTTCGTAGTAGTTCTGCAAGCGAACAGTCTTTACACCCTGTCTGATTTCACCGTAAATGATGTTCAGCGTCTCAATTCCGGTTTCTGTCACAGAAGCATAGCGCATTTCTTCGGTGATAATGTCTTCCCTGTAATCCCCGGTGGAAGCATCGTATGTACCTGCTTCGATTCTTTGGAAGTATACAGGCGTATCAAATCTCATTACAAAAACCTGACCTTTCCCCGCACACTTTCCTTCTGGGTGTCAAGGAATGCTTGGATATCGTCCATATATCCCGCAAAATCATTATCCGTGAACTGCTGACTTTCGCCCTCTACGGTATGGTTCGACATGCCCTCAGAACCGATTTTGTTGAAGCGGATAATAGAAACATCACGAACAATGTATTCAAGGCTGTCAGGCGGTTCCACGCCGCCCAAAAGCACTTTCAGCCGTGCCGTTACTGTTGAAATAATCAGAAGCAGCAAAGTATCACGGCTAGTATCGGTTTCTTCAATGCCCAGCATCACTTTCAGGTCATGCAGCATTTTTGCCACCTCCTATTATTCGGCGGTCTTCTTTGCTTTCTTAGTTGTCGCCTTTTTGGGCTTTACTTCTTCCACAAGCTGGATCAGCGGAACACCCTGTTTATTCTCACTGCCAGCCAGTTCAGCAAGCCGATCTTCGGAAACAACCAGACCAGAGCGGGGGAAGATATCCCCCGCATGGTAAGGCTGGTTGTTATCCTGTAAATCGACAAAATACTTGATTACTTTGTACATCAAGCACCAGCGATAGTGCCGACAAACACGCCGTCCAGACGTTCAGGGTAGAAGATAACGCCGGACATTGCCAGAGTGTTGATAGTGGCATTGGTATCGTCAGCAGAGTGCTTCATACCAATCAGACCAGTGCTGTCAGAAGTCAGACCGAAGGACTGAGCAACATCACCGGAGTTGGCAGGAATGTAAGCACCGTGCAGATTTTCCTTGGCGGTAGAAATGACCTTGCCCTTGGTAACACGGGGAGAAACAACCACAGTACCCAGACCGAGGAAGTCTTCCACGTAGGACAGACCGAAAGCGTTCTGCATGGTAATCTGTGCATTACCCAGATATTCAGCCACATCCAGAGGGGACAGGAAGTGAATGGCGGAAACGCCCTCGTCTTCGTGATACACGTTCATAGCACCCCAGTGGTTTGCCAGAGTTGCCTGAAGAGTAGCACCAGCTTCGGCAGTGCCAGTACCAGCCAGCAGCATATCGAAGAAGTCCTGCTTGATCTCCTTCTGGATACCGGAAACCAACTTATCGTCACACTGGTTGATAGCCATATTGCGACCAACCTTCTGAATAGCTTCGGCAGAAGTGTTGCGGCGGAACTTCTTCAGAACCAGCTCAACAGTACGTGCCAGAGTGCGCTTGACCTTAGTCAGAGCAATAGTCTCGCCCTCGCCGACCTGTTCGGGAGTGTTGACCTGTTCCATCTTCCAAATCTTGATGGAAGTGCCAGCGGACAAAGGCTCCATCTCGGCGATGCCCAGAACCTTCTGAAGTTCAGCAATGTTCTGAGTGATTCTGGAAACGAAGTCGATAGAAATACCGGGTTCCAGATCGGCAGCAGCGTTCATGTTTTCCTCAGCAGCAAACAGCTGAATGTCAAATCTCTTAAACTTTTCCATTTTATTAACCTCCATTAGTTAAAACAATTCTTTGTGTTCTTTCATCATGCGCTGTCTTTCAGCACGGTTAGGAATTGCAAGAATCTGTTCTTTAGTCAGTCCGGTGGAAGTACCAGTCTTAGGAGTATCACCCTTGACTTTTTCCTTCACTGCCTTTTCAACAGCAGCAGTGAACAGGGAAATGAAGTTTTCGCAGTTTGCCTTGGTAGCATCGGCATCATCTGCAACCAGATTAGCCAGCAGTTCATCGTTCACGTTAATATTCTTTTCTGCCAGAATAGCCCGTGCCTGCTTACTCATTGCGGCAACTGCCTTTTCACGATCAGCGGCAGCAAGTCTTTCTTCAAGCTGCTTGATTCGCTCATTTGCCTTTTCCTCTGCGGTCATCTTAGAAAGCCGCTCTGCTTCAGAAACCTTCTTTTCCTGATTCTTCTGCCATTCAGCGAACTTCTTGTTCAGGATTCTGTCTACATCTTCATCGGTGTATTTTGCAGCAGGCTTCGGATCGTTACCCGGCTCGTTAGGCTGTTTTTCCGGAGTCTCCGGAGCATTGCCGCCGTCACCGTCTTCTGCAAACATCTGTAAATCAAAAAGCTTCTTGTGAATCTTCCAGTCGTACTTGTTGAACATATCCATTGTTATTACCTCCATATTTTTAAGACTTTAGCTTGTCTGTTTCCTTACAGTTTAGAGAGTTACAAGCCTGCTCTATGATCCATTGCTTTTAATGACTTCAATGCTTGGTCAGTTTTATGTGTTGGGGATAACTGTTTGCTATCCCACGAACGCCAACAAAAAAGGAACTTAACAAGAGCTGTCCTCGCTCTGATAAGTCCCCGTATTCGATAACAGCCGTTCCTGCCGCCATCTGCGCTTTTATTTCATCATTGGTCAATTCCTCTGCCGACGTTACAAACGTCTGTAGAACAGCACTGAACGCCGCACAAACGATGTCCTGACCGATTGGAGCATACCCAGCATGACCAGAAACAATTATTTTGTTTTTTATATGTTTTACTTCAATCATTGGATATCACCCCGAAAAGAAAAGCACCATCCCGGAGGATAGTGCTTTTCAGTCGTATTTATCATTATGCCGTGTTCCACCGTGGATTAAAGCCCAGTAGAACATGAACACAAGTGCAAGAAGAAGCAGTTTCATAGGCTTTTCATTCGTCGTTGTGCAATGCTTTTTCATACTCGTCAGCATAATGGAAGACTAAGAAAAGCAGTGCAAAAATAATCAATTTCATACTTTCACCTGCTCCCTAATTCTCTTCAGAATGCGGATTAGTCCGTGATCTCCTCATTGATGGTGATAATGGTTTCATCACTAAATTCGCCAGCAGTGATACGAACATAAGCACAAGTGGCAATGATATTGATTGTATAAATTCCAGTATCATCAGGAGCAAAATTATCTGTTGGTTGTTTGCTAGACAGTTTTGTAAAGGAAGCATCGTATAAGTGCCAATAATCGTAACCGGCAATACACTGGGTGTAGTTCTTCATTCGTACAACATCACCATTTTTTACCGGAATAAAACCAGTGTGACCACATTCGCTTGCTTCTTTCTCAACGCCACTAGAGTTCAAACGATAGCCGTTTTTGTAGCCAGTGCCATTGTAAACAGAACCGTCTGTATCAATAGACATCGGTAGCACATTGGTATATGCTGAACCAGTGTCACCACCAGAAACCTCAATCTTGACATTTCCATTTTCATCGGGCTTGATGCCATTGACGGACTTGACATAGTTTGCGTTGTACTCAGTCAAGTTGCCCTTTACATCCTTGTCGGAAGTGTTACCCTGATAGATACAGTTCATTGCGATAACGTCACAATTTTTCTGTACGGACAGACCGACAGGATTGCCAACCATAATCGCCCCTTGCACCATACCGCTTGCGGGTTCAAGGTCTGTTGCCCACATATAGCCAATGCCGAAAGAAGCGTTGTCCTTGTACAGACCACCGTAGATATTGACCTTCGCACCATAAGCAGGAGTGTTACCGCCCTTGCCGTTGCCCTCATATCTGCCACCGATAACCGTACCAGATGTTCCATCATGGTGGCTCATGCCATCGTCAAAGTTAAATTCGGAAACGCAATCAACATAGGTTGTATGACCATAGCCAGAGATACCGTAACCGTCAAAATTCTTCGTAGCGTAACAGGCGGTCATGCGACCATTGGAGTTGAACGGATGGAAGCCAGACGCATAGGAAGTGTATTTAGCTGAACACTTGTAAAAATCGAAATAAGCACAGTTGCGAATGTCGATGTTATAAGTGCCAGAAAAACGAACTTCAACTTCCTTCAGAACCAGTCTGTCGGCACCGTTGATATAGAAACCAGTTTCCCAGTTGGTAGGAACGATGATTTTTGCCACGGATGCCAGATTAGCGTTGATATAGATATAACCACTCACATAGGTAAACGTATTAGCTTCCGCTTCGCACTCGGCAACGGTCAGAACAGGCTTCAGCTTAATACAAACCGTCTTTTCGTCCTCGGATAACAGCCAAACCGTTGCATTGTATCGGGAGCCATACTCACTGACAATAGGTGGCTGACTTTTTTTTGTGAATACCTTATCAAACTGCGTATTTGCAGAATTGGAATAAGCAACACGTTTGATAGAATTGTAGGTCGCAAGGCTGGAAACAGCCACGGTATCGACCATTTCAAAAACAATCGGTTCTCTCTCTACACCAGCAGCATAGGTCAGTTCATTGTCAGTCGGGAAAATTTCAAGTTCACCGATATTAGTCAAGGCGACTTGTTCGGCATAAACGCCACGCTTTGCAGAAATCTTTGTTGCACCTGCATTTGCGCAAGATTTGACTGTTTTCTTTGGTGTAGTTGCAGTCAAACCATCATTGCTGTCATTTCCGTCCGGGGAAATAAACATGGTCAAACTAACACCAATGTTCTGCCGTGCCTGTGCTTTCTGGGCTTCGGTAAGGGTCTGTGCATTGTACCGAACAGCGTCAGGGTAGAAGTCCACAACAGTTCCATCAGGTCTAAGAAGTGCCACAGTATCGACGCCGTTATATGTGGTGTCGTTAACAACTACATTTTCAGCCATAATCACACCACCTTACACAATGGACAGAACGCCATTTGCAAGGGTGAAAGCCGGATCAGTGTGGGAGCCTGTGACCTTCTTGCCGTTTACATAGGCGGTCTTTCCGTTCTTGATATCGTCAGCCGTTGCGTTTGCATCGGTGGTGGTAATGTACTGTGAAGGGATTGCAGCCACTTCGACAGAGGTCAGATAGTTATAACCAGAATCAGGGACAACGGTCTGTGCGGTCGTCTTGGGCGTTGCACTCTTTGACTGTGCCTTAACACCTTCGGTTGCACTCATAGAACCAGCCACACCAAGCACTGTAACACCGCTTCTGATATTGCCGGGGATCAGCTTTTCTTTTTCAGTGCTGGAAATACCGACAGTGCCGCCGGGGGTGTAACCTTCGGGAACGGAAACCGTTCCGTCCTTGGTGGAAATGTTGCCAGATACAGCACCGTTGACAGGCATAGTACCTTCAACCTTTACACCGCCAATATAGGCGGTTTCGCCGTCCTTGATACTTGCCGCCTTTGCGTTTGCATCGGAAGTGTCGGGGAAAATCGCCATTTTGGTTTCATCGGATGCAAGTGGTGCTTGCATATGCTTAACATCGTTGTAGGTTACACCGTTGATTTTGATTGTCTGTGCCATTGTTTACCCTCCTATCAGGTGATTGTAATTGTTTTGTCCTGATCGTACGTGACCAGACCGTATTGTTCCGGGATTTTAAAATCAGCCCATTCAACATCGTAATCCTTGTCAGACTTTTTGCAGAGAAACTGACCAGCTTTTCCGCCGGGTGGGATTCCGTCTTTCATTTTTTCCCGCATTTTCTCAGGGCTGATTGTTGTGCCTACAGTCACGCCATAAATAACTCTGCTCATTCTTTTTCTTTCACCTCCGTAATGGTGACCTGAATGGTATAGTCATTTTCAGGCTTCTGTCCGATAGCGTACACAGTTACAACGCCACCGACATTTTTCGTGGTAAACGCAATCTCCTTGCTGCGCCAAATTTTTAACTGTTCTTCGGTCGGTGTAAGGTCTACCTGACTATTTTCATCAACACCGTCAATGGTGACTATCTGAGAATAAAGATTATCATCGCCTGTCCAGTTTTTGGCAAGCAGTTCGACATATCCGATAGTTGCAGTAGAACCTGTTTTAATCGGGTTTTCTTCCAGATATTCTTTTACAATTTTCTGGATTTCTTCTTTGTTCCATTCTCCGGTTGATTTATTGATTACTGAGACTTCGCCGAAATCTACATCAAATTCAGAAGTGTTTTCGCTAAATTCCGCTTCAAGGATCATAAAAGCACCTCATCATTCATAATGTCACAAACATGCACTTTCCAAGGACGGGTTGCCATAACAGTTCCGTCAATAGTCTTTACTACCATTTGGATTTCAGCGACTTCCATATGCAAAAAACCTAAAGTTTCTTCTTGAGTCAGCTTCACCGTGATTTTATTATCCTCCATCACGCAATCTGCTGTGTTTTTTTCAAGAACCACCTTTTTGTTCTGCGCATAAAAAATGCGAACTTCTTTCAAGTTCGCTGTGTCAAACGGGAGTTTAAAAATATGTGTTGGTGTTGTTCCTCGAATCATAAAACATCACCATCCTTATTCCGTATAGCCGTACTTTGCTAATACGGTCATAACTTCTTCGGTCAATACTTTCTTAATCTGACCGTAGGGAAGCTTCATGATTTGTGAAACAATGATGTCCAAATCGGTTGCCTTGTCCGACTTTTCCTTTACAACCTTGTTGTAGGCAATGATTTTTGCTTTCAATTCTGGCTTCATTCAGTCACCCCCGAAAGAATCATTTCCAGTGCTTCTTCAAGGTTTGAAACACGGTCTTGCAAATCAAAGGGTTTTTCGGGCTGTTCGGGTTTGGGAATCGGATCATAGATATACTCGCCGTTCTGATAGATATAATTGGAAATATCGTCTTCGGGCAAAGTATCAACCAGCGGCATGTTCTTCGTTGCGTATTTCTCAAAAGTGGCAGAAAGGATTCTGCCATCATCACGCAAATTAAGTGCATATCTCATTAGTTGCCCTCCTTCTTGCGTACACCGTAAATGGCAATCGGTATTGCGAATCCGTTTTCAACGCCAACGCCAGCATTAGTAACAAAACAATTGCACTGACTGATATCTATACCGTTGTTAGATGTTATCGTTAAGGTTCTGACAAAACAAGCAACATCAGAAGCGTTTCTTGTCTCCATGTAACTGATTGTTTGCTTTCGGTTCGTAATGTTTCTAACGAACTCTATTGCGCCACTGCTTTCGACAGCAATTACGTCATAAACAGACAGGTTTGTAACAGTAATATTCTGCGCAGAAAAGGAGCTGGTAGGTCTTGCGTTTTCCCAAAGTTTATCCCATCCGAGTTTTGTATCTAACTGATCAGTTAGATCGATACTAGCAACTTTGTTCTCAACAAACCTTTTGTTTGCTGCGTCTGTGTCTTCTTCAGGATCACCAAGGCCGACAATCTTGTTGGTGTTCATATCAAGTTCACCAGCCATGATGTCACCCGTTTTGCTGACCTTGTCGGAATTGTCAACAGTGCCACCGCCACCACTGGGAATGTTGATATTTTCAAGTGCTTCGTCTAAATATTTTCTGTTGACGGCATCTGTTGGTTCTGTCGGATCAGCTACGTTGGTAAGTCTGTAGCCGCCCATAGACATATCTGCTGTTACGCCTTGACCGTCACCAGTAAAAAACAGGCTAGAACGCCACTTTTCAAGAACATCTGCATATTCTGCAACAATAACGTCTGCATTGTAGATGCTTTCGCAAACACTGATTCCCTTGTGAATAGCTGTTGCCCATTCATATTCAACAGTTCCATCATCAGCGACACATCTGAAGCGAACAACGAAGTTAAGGCTTCCCACAAACTGCGTTGCATTTCGAGAAATCAACCAAGAGCAGATAACTACATCATCACTGTCAGGACTAATCTGAAGATCATCAACCTCATAAACGCCGGGTTCATTCGTGCTAGTGGCTGCATCAACGTTTAAGTAATGAATCTGAACCACATTGCATGTGCTCATATCATGGTCTTCAACCATTCTGGAAATCTCAAAGGTGAATCTTTCCGAATCATGATCGTGCTGGATGATAACAACCTTGCCAGACTCATTTTTGATTTCTCTTGTTGCTGAGTCAATTTTGAAATGCGTGTCATTATCGTACACGCTGTGAATGTGTGCCATGTTTTCACCTTCTTTCAATTATTTCTTGCGCTTATTCCATTGCTTCGTAGTTCCACCACTCGCAAGGAAATCAAGCCATGCTTCATATTCTGCATCGTCTTCCCAAGCAGCTGTAGAACAGCGACAGTTAGGATGCATCGGTGGAGCATTTTCACCCGGCATCATATCTTTGACTTTAAAGTGTTTTCCATTCAATCCCCGGCAAATGTCACACGTCCCTTGTTTTGTTGCATGCTCATTGCAAATGAACTCATACATGTCAAAGCCGTTGCGCTGGAAGGATTGCTTCTGCGCTTCGGTCTGTACTCTGGCAAGTTCCGTTCTCATAAGCCGTTCCATGCAGTAAGTAGCACCGCCGCCTGTTCTTGGATCATTGCCGTACCAGTATTTTTTCAAGTCCTTTGCAATCGCTCTAGGATTCTTGCCTTGAATCAGGCCAGTTTGCAGCAGTCTTCCTAAGTCTTCACGCATCAAGTCTTGATATTGCCAAATGCGATCAGAGAAAGTGCCGTTGTGGAACGAACCATTGACAATGGCATGAGCTTTCTGTGCATTGTTTCTGATCGTCTTGCCAAGAATGCCCGCTTGTCGTGCTAGTTCATCCATCGTCCTGCCCTTCAGAATCTTAGACATGAACTTTTCCAATTCTTCATGTCCTGCAATAAGTTCAAGACCGATGTTAGCTTTCAGCATTTCCAAACGGTTGATCTTCATGGTAGCGTTGTACAAACGCATTTCTTCATTTGCCTTTGAGGAAAAGTCCTTGTCTCTAACATACCGCTTTGCTTTCCGTTCATATGCGGCTATATCTAGCTTTGAGACACGCTTTTTTGCTTCGGCAATAGAAATACCTTCCTTACTTGCATACTTTGCGTAGAAGCTGTCTATTTCCTTCTGGCAGGCATCCAGCATATCTTGGTATATGCGTTTAATTTCTTTATCGTACTGCTTTTCATCGGTGATTCGATGCGCCAGTGCTTCCCTCTCCCGTTTGAGCCAGTAATCTTTACTGTTCATCGTCCATCACTTCTTCATCTTCCTCTGATTTAACCTCCGAGTTTTCATCGGGAGTTGCAAACATCAGGCGGTCAACAATACTTTCCTCGTTGGGCTTGTTTTCTTCTTCAATCAGTTCCAGTTCATCTTCCACGTTGTCAACTGCGCTAATGACCTTCAACTGCGTATGATGGGAAGTGATACCTTCCATCTGTGCTGCAATCTGTGCTTCTTCAAGCAGATTGGCTGGTATATTAGGAACAAATGTATAATGAAGTGTCACCCAAGCATCCTTGGGAACTTTGGAAAGGGGATGGCTGAACAGCAGCTTATAGCGGCGATTCATACCGGAAGTGAACTTTCTTTCCTTCGTCTTTGCAAGGTTGCTCATTGCCTGAAGCTTGTATTTCAGAGCAATACCAGTTGCAGAACCAAAGTTTTCATCAGAGATGTTTGCTACCATAGAGATAGCAAAAATAAGCCGCTCTAGGCGTTCCAGCAGATTTTCCTGCGTGGTGTCGCTCTCCGGCTTGTTCATGAATTCAACAACAAGCTTTTCAGAGTAGTCACCTTCAAAATTTATAATGCGGTTATCTCTGATATGACGGACACTTTCTTCATCCATCGAAACGCCAAGCACTTTCAAGTAAGCATCAGCAAAGTAGTCAACATCGTTTGCTTTTTCGGAAATGGCTTTATTGTATGCATTGACCATAGAAAGAACGGGTTCAAAAACACTCTGCCGTTCCTCATTCTCGATGAATTCCACAGCTGGAACACCATCGAAAAAATGCGGTGTCCATTCATCTAGCCATCTTGTGCCGCCAGTTACCGCAAACTTTCGGATACCCCAATTGTTTCTGACCTCTCCAAGTTCATTGCCTTCCCAGTCTGTGTACCGTCTAATAAAGTACAAGGGTTGTTCAACAATTGAATCGTCGTAAATCATAAATGCTTCCATTGGGTTTAGATAAGTAATACACAATGCCGCATCTTCGTCTGTGTAGTACGTTTCAAAGCCATTTCCGAAGATGGACATGATCTTTGCAAGCTCTGCGTTATTGTCATCCTGATCGTTATACTGATCAGTGTATTCCACAAAATCAGAAACGGCCTTATCATCCGACGTAATCTTGATAGGATTACCGATGAAAAAGCCGTTCAGAGTATCAACGATGTATTTGCAAAAGTTTACGACAATTTTATTTTGTGGCTTGTATCTAGGTTTCGGTGGCATGTGCAAAATTTCGTGATCCGAAATATATGCAGAATGCAGCTTTTCGTATCTGTCAGTAACTTCTCTTTTGTGTTCAGCTAAAAAATTATCAAGGATAAGCAAATCCAATTCTATATCCTTCGGCATTCTATATAATTTCATAACCACCCTCCAAATTATGCAAAAAAGAGCCTTTTGGAAGGCCCTTTTTTATCTCGTTTTTGTTGTAAGTGCTTTTTCAACGCTCCAATGTAGGATGTCTATTCTGCGACGTATCGTTTGATAGTTCAGCCCGGTTTCTTTTGCCCATTGTCCAACCGTTTGTGTTTTACCGTTATGTGTTAGCACCCTACTATTTCTTTGATTGTTGTTTTGTTCTTCTATTGTTGCCCAACGGCAATTCTCCGGGCAATAATCGCCGTTTACGTCAATCCGATCAAGCGTTAGCCCGTCTGCGTATCCATTAGCAATTGCCCATTTGTAAAAACTCAGAAAGTCGTGTTCCCATTCCCCACAAACTTTTATTCCACGCCCACCATAATCATGATAGTTGGCTGCTTTTTTATTTGTGCAGCGTGTTTTCATGCCTTGCCATTTTTTGTACAACGGATTTTGATGCAGTCCGTGCTTTGTGACTGATTCTTTTTGCCGTTCTTCTTTTAGACATCCGCAACTTTGCACCGTTCCTGCACAAAGCGCACCGTTGGACGCAACATGATTGTTACCACAGTCGCACTTGCACTGCCATAGAACACCGCCTTGCTTGTTTCTGCCGCACTGTTCTATAACCGTTAGTCTGCCAAACTTTTTCCCGGTTAAATCTTTTACCCTGTTTGCCATAATGCACCCCAATATAAAAACCGCAATGGTACTCAGGCGGTGCAAGCACCCTTTCCCAGTGCGGATTTTAGCATATTATTAGGTTATATCAAGAAGTCTTGCACCCTTCTCATTTAAGAGTATAAGGCGCATATGTTACTGTGATATGAATTTTTAATTAGTTTTCTGTGTTTTTACACGCCGCCAACAACATTTTTGTTCAACTTTGGCCTTGTGCGCCGCTCCTGTTCAATCGAATACCGCAACATTGCCATTGCATCATCGAAGAAGTTAACAGGCTCATCTGTGTATGTATTCGTCTTTTCGTCTTTTCTCCACTTCCATTGCTGAATTTCTTTTATAGTATTCACGCATGACGGGTGGATGTGGATTTTGTGCTGTTTCAGATAGTCGATTTGCGCCTTTACACTATTCGGCTCTTTCTTTACTGGAACCGCCTTGTATCCAGCTTTTCGCCACATTCTTATACGGTCTGGCTCTGCTGAATCGCAATACATGGTAATTGCCTTTTGGAACTTTCCATCCGCAAGTTTGATGATTTCATCTGTGTCCTTTTCAAACACATACAGTTCCAGGCAAAGGTAAAGTTCGCCATCTTTGAATCCAACCTCACCAATACAGTTTGCATGGTTGAAACCGAAGTCCTGTGCGTTTACCATGTAATCGAACCGATCCGGGGATGTGTCGAATTCCTCTATGATGTAGTTTGAAAGAATCAATCCGCCTGTTTCGCCCCATTCCCCAAGGCCGTATATTCTATAGCCGTCCGGATCAACTAGCTTTCTGCGCTCCATTCTGGCTCTGTATGCTTCGTCAATGAAGCGGTTTCCAAGGTATGTTGAATGATGTGCTAATACATTCGGATCAGCAATATCAAAAAAGACCTTCTTTATCCAGTGGCTTTTGCTAACCGGATTGAAGGTCATTCGGATTTGGTAGAATTGACCCTCTGGAAGTTCGCCACGCAAGCGGTCATCTATAATTTCGAGGTCTGCTTGGGTAAATTCCGTAGCTTCTTCCAGCCACACATCAGTCAATTTACCTTTCTGGAATGTGATTGACTTCAGCTTTTCACGCTGTTTTTTATCGTTCATTCCCCGAAAGATAATCATATTGCCGTTGTGCCTACAGGTAAGCTGCAACGGGCTTTTCGTTATCTTCCAATATTGTTCTGCCTTATCGCCGAACAGCCGATATATTGCGCCTGTAAGCTCAGCAAAGGTACTGTCACGATTGGTTATATCAGATTTTCGCATTGCTACTAGGTTTCTGCCAGGATCTTTCATTAACCGCAAGATATAATTCTGTGCCGTGTCAACGCTCTTTCCAGAGCCAGCAGATCCTTTCATAACAATATAGCGTTTCGTACTTTGGTCTACTTCCTTGAAACCTGGATTAGCTTTTACCGTGATGTTCATTTGCTATCACCGTAATCCACAGTAATGTGCAAGTCCATGTCAACATCATTGCTGACTTTGTCTGTAAATAACACATAAGCTTTTCCAAGCAATTCAGCAGCTTTGTTTGCATCTGACAGTTTGGCGGGTATCTTCACAATCTCAGGAACTTCTTCTTTGATTGTCTGTTTCCGCATCGTACCATCATCAGCCGGGACATAAGTCGATGTTTCTTTTTGCAATGTAACAACAATAGACTCAGTCATTTCCCGGCGCATTACGGAGGTTAGATATCTCATTACCTCGTTCTGATCTGCGATAAGAGAAGCTTCTTTTTCAGCCATTCTTTCTTTGATATATTCACGGATATTAGGTTTCCTAAGGTTTTCTGAAGCTATTACACTAGCTGTTTTAGGTGAATACCCAGCTCTGATTGCAGCCTTCGTTCCATCCAAATCAATCAAGTATTCATCAGCAAATCGCTGCTGTTTGTTTGTTAACTTAGCCACAATCTCACCCTCTTTCATTTTAGCTTTCTGGATTTCTTCATATAGTAATGGCAGAGAAGCAAGAACCAGATAGGCGATTGCCGATTGCCACCGCCCCGAAAGGAGGGAGTATTTCCCGGCTTTCCTTCCCCATGCTCACCCCAACAAAAAGAAAGCCGCTGGTTCTGTACTTACTGCCCGAAGCTATCAAATTATATTGCCATGCTGCCAGAGCTAGGTTTGTATGATAATATGTCCGAATGTTATATTCGTTGACTCGATGGGATTCCAACCACCGCTTTTTTATCTAGTTGACAGCAAGACACCTATTAGCACTCATCCAAGCTAGCATACACTGTCATTCGTCATACATCGCATGACCCGGCAGTGGGATGAAGGCGTTCGGTTGGCTGTGGCAGTCAGAATCGAACTGACGAATATGGGAGCCAAAATCCCATGCCTTACCGCTTGGCAATGCCACGATATAAAAAAAGGAAGTCAGATTTCTCCGACTCCCTTTTTTGCTAGTCTAATAATATCTTATGTACATAGTCAAAATCAATACAGTAACAGTCACACTTGTTGCACTTTTAAACATTCTTTTCGTCCAAAATCGTCTGAACGCTTTTCAATGCATTGCCGTGGAATGTAGTAGCCCATGAATATGAGTAGTTTTTACGATTTGCGACATCCTTAAGTTTGTAGTGCTGAACATAAACAAGATGAAGGAAGTCATATTCTTCTTTATCAAGCTGTTCAAGCACTGACAGAACTTCATTGCGTGTGTCTATCAATCTATCAACACATTCATCAAGCTCTCTTTCGATGTCAACCATCTTTTCAATAGCGCAAGCCATCTTCTGTTGGTTTCCTGTAGACTGCACTCTGTCTATGCTCATTTGCGGAGTGATCCCCAGTGCAACATCCATCCACTGTTGTTTTTCGATAAGCTTATTTTTAATCAATGCGTCCAGTTTTTCTATTTGCTGAAGGTATTCTTTAGCACGCAATGAGTAACACCACCCTTATTTTTTCGATTCACAATAAGCCCAAATGATGGTTCCTAAAACGCCACACACAACACCAAAAAGAAAAATATAGATTTCCATATGACCTCCCTTTAAAAGAGTCCGGTTGACCCAAAACCATTATTTCCTCTTTCAGTTGCTTCAAAGCTAGTCACAAGCACAGGTTTAGGCGTGATAATCTTCTTGATTACCAACTGTGCTATCTTCTGGCCCTTCTCAATACGGACAGAACTTCTGCCATGATTAAATAATTTAACCCGAACAGAACCAGTGTAGCCAGCATCAACTGTACCGTCAGTTGTGATATTGTCATTCATCATCAGACCAGACTTGGATTTTACATCACCCACATAACCTTTAGGAATCTGGATATGAACACCAGTATCAACCTCTGCATAACATGCATTCCACTCAGGATCACCGGGAACGACAAAAGATACAGGGGAATACAGGTCAAGCCCTGCATCATCATCATGCGCTCTTGTCGGCATAATTGAGCCATCATCCAACATGACTTTGATTTCGTCAATTCCGTCTGACGCTTCATCAGCCAGAATATCGGCAACGCTGCATCCAAGTTGATACGCTATCTGATCCAACGTTTGTGGTCTAGCTCTGCCAGTTCTCAAAAGCCTATGCAACTGCGACCTATCCCATCCAAGCAACTCAGCAAACTTGTTTGCGGAATAACCTTTTTCAGTTATTAAACGTCTTACTTTCTCGACGTTAAACTTAACACCATAACCTTCCATGCTCATTTCTTTTCTCCTGTCAGTATGTAAATCACATCGTAACCGTGTTTGCACATCTCGGCCAAAAGATAGCCGCACGGAGTCTTACCATATCTCCAATCACGCACAGTATATTCAGATGTCTTAAGTTCTTCGCATTCTTGCTTAATATCAATCCCTTTTTCCTCGGCTCTTTCCTTGATGGCTTGTGCAGCTCTCTGTCCGATAGTCATTTTACTTTCCTTTCTCCGCAAGGGAACATCTCATAGCAGACTCCACCATTTCGGACACACATTGGAACCAGTTCGTCCTTGAACTCCGGGCAGACCTCAAGAACCTTCTTGCAGATCATCTTGACCAGTTCTCTAGTTTCCTTCGATGCCAGATTACAGAGTCTCTTGTTTGCAATGGTGATCAGTTCCTCACCGTTAACGCTCCACATCATATCAACAGGAGCATTCTGGGGAGCAGAGTTTCTGTCATACTCACTCTGTCTGTCATTGCGCTGTGTTCTGACATAAGGCTGAGCGTGAACATGTCTGCAAAGATGAACACTGACCCAGTACGGAATGTCAGTCAGATAGAAAACAAACCGCAGTTCACGGATGGGAGAATGTCTAGCTCTCAGCATATCTCTCTTGAACTTCTCAGTAGCAGGCTTGTCAGAGTCTTTACCAACAGTGACCAGAGTACACCGCTTCACCAACAGCCAATCTTCCACAGTGGGATACTTGATAATTTCAACGTTCATAATTATTTCCTTTCTCCTGTTAAAATATAAATTACATCGTACCCGGCTAAAGCCATTCTCTGAAGAATCTTGCCAGAAGGTACAATTTTACCTTGTCTATACTGATATAGAGAAGCTCTGCTCAGTTCGATTTCAAAGCAAAGATCGTCCAAGGTGTGGTCAAAGTCCATACGACTATAGATTTCCCTGCATGCTCTGATTCCAATATTATTCATTAAGTATCCTCCATCTTAGTTTCACACACCGGGCAAACCTTCCACTGCGGACTGCCGCACACACGACATTCAGAACATTCAGCCCAGTTCGTTGCATTTTTACCCTTGCCGTAGGAACGGATGATCCAGCGACCACGCTTCACAGAATTACACTTGCCATCTTCAAAACCTTTTTCGTATCCGTTTTTATACGCCTGTTCGATTGCTGTGTATTCGTCCATGTTTTTCGTTATTTTCCTTTCTTCCACGGTTTGTTGTAGTTCCACTCTCGACATAGCGGATAACGTTTCTGGAACGGGTCTATTTCTCCGAAGATTTCCCGCAAGTTTGCGTCAAGCTTTTCTTGCAGATAATCAGATTCAGGGGTGAATGTCCACGCTTCGTGATACTTTGATTCAATCTTAACCATTGCATCGTGAATCTTGTTCAACTGTGCCACTCCAATTGTGCGGTACTTGCCCATAACTTCCGGGTCATGAAGAACAAGGCACATCATATCGAACATCTGCTGAGCGGTAATGTCGCAGCCTGCAGCGAAGCAGTCTTGTTTTGCTTTGTCGATCTGTTCAAGAAACTTATTGCCCACGGTCAATCCTCCTTGGGTGGTGTTGGGAGCGGCATCCAGTGGGTGACCTGCTTCCAGTTTGTCCTCCACTTGCTTCTTGTTTTTAAAATTTCGTAATAGATGACGCAAATACCGTCATACTCCCCACAGTATGCAAGATACTCACCGCTTTCCTCTGGCAAACTCTCTGTCACCGGAATCCATCGATTGCTTTCGTCGCTTGTTGCTTGGTTTGATTCCAAGCGAACGCCGTTGGCAAGAAGGTAGTCAGCAATCTTCTCAACTTGCTTTTCTCCAAGATCACCCAGCGGATAGCAGTAAAAGCACGCTCTGCTTTCATTGATTAGCGAAACCATCTTTTCTCTGTCAGTCATTGTCTTTCCTCCGCTAATGTCCAAAGGACAGCTTCAGCTTCGATTTCAAAAACATCGCTGTAAATCTCAGCATCTTCATCATCACAAGGAATCAGGTCACAAAATGCACTACCGCCAGTTGCAATTCTAATCCACCAGATTGCCTTGTCTAACTTTCCATAACCAACAAGAATAACTGTGCCATCTTCAAATGTGATAACCACATCAGAATCATAGCAATCAATTTCGGTGCATCCACCTTCCAGATGCTCGATTACCACGATATCATCAGAATATCCGTATACTTTAGCCATTATCTTTCCTTTCTTTATAAGGCTTGAATCCACCCATTGACTCCCATGCCCAATATTCGTATTTTGGATAATAAATCAAGAAAGAACATCCTTTTACTGCGTAAACAGTAAGGACTTCATCCGTATACTTGTCAATAACTTCAAACATGGGTTTTTCTTTCTCCGTAGGAACAGAAATCGTCCGCATTGGTGGGATATCCACGCTCATAAGCACCGCAGAAAATTTGACACTCCATGTGCGGAATGTGTTCGTGAATAGGTTGCCAATGCTTGCAATCCTTACAAAGCACAGGAACCTTCACGCCGTTATCCAAAAGGAAATCCGCTACAGCTTCCAACGGATCAACGTTCTCATGCGGATAAATGGGAACGTTTAGGATTTTAAGCAATCGTTCTCTGTCAGTCATCCTGCATCCCTCACACGGAAAAAGACCTTAATGTACAAATCCCACTCGTTATCGACAATCTCACGATTGCCGCACTCTCTCCACTGTGCGCCGTGGTCATAGGATTGCGAAATCATCTTTGAAACAAGTTCATCAGTTATTGCGATTGCTTTTTCTAAAGTCACTCCTTGATGCTTGAAAAACTTAAACTTCCATCCAAACGCATCAGAGATGCGATCATAGTAAACATCAATATTTTCGTCTACCTTCACCCTCAATTGCGTGGGAATAGTTTGGTTTTCTGGGATATAAAAATCAATCTTCATATCAGTCATTGTCTTTCCTTTCTCCGTAGGAACAGAAATCGTCTTGATTGCGGTCTTGCCAAGCATACGGGCTGACAGCACCATCCGAATAGATTTTCAGACAGACCCCATCCGGTTCATACCAGTGAACGCAATCCTTACACCGCACAACTTCTACAACGTCCAATGATTCAATGTATCTTGCCTGATTTTCATTGAATGACACCGCAGTATTGTAGTTGTTCTCCAAACAGCGGATATACTCAATCAAATCGTCTTTCCGCATGTTCCGAAGTGTGCTATCTGCTTTCGGCTTTATGTGCCTTTTCACTTCTCCGATATCAACAACCATTGCATTTCCTTTCTCCGTAGGAACAGAAATCAAGTGGGTGGTATTCTGTTGTGTTTAATTCCAACACAGGATTTCTGCCCCAAAACTGAATTCTTCTGATGCAATCTTCATTGTGCTTGCAATCCTTGCACCGCACCACTTCCACAGCATTTTTCATAGCATGAAGCAATCTGCATTCACTCGATTCACAGGGGTAATCAGAAAATTCATCAGCGCAAGCCACGCACAGTTTGCTTTCCAATCTTTTATCCATTCCCATCACCATCCATCTTTGCACCGCAGTTTGGGCAGTTTACGGGTGTTTCAAAAGCCTTTTCAACACTCCATCCCCTTTTCTCAATTCTATCGTAAAGAGTATATCTATTTACGCCCAGAACGCTGGCCCAATCTGTAAGTGCTTTAGTTTC
>JAEIGA010001653.1_pt1 | contig 35100 bp, 56 predicted proteins | sample 9270691 | NCBI WGS metagenome assembly JAEIGA01 (sample SAMN17057246, study PRJNA624740) | gut metagenome | biome: biome; isolation source: fecal sample | host: Bos grunniens | place: China: Xizang | collected 2019
CAACTACGCTCAGATAGGAAGCAGCGGCAACTACGCTCAGATAGGAAGCAGCGGCAACTGCGCTCAGATAGGAAGCATCGGCGACTGCGCTAAGATAGGCAGCAGCGGCAACTGCGCTCAGATAGGAAGCAGCGGCGACTGCGCTAAGATAGGCAGCAGCGGCGACTACGCTAAGATAGGAAGCGAAGGAAAGCATGCAGTGATCTGTTGCGCAGGGCACGGCTCAGTTGTCAAGGCGGAGGTGGGCAGCTGGATAACACTATCCGAATGGGAGTATAACGAAGAGGAGAAGGCATATATCCCCGTATGTGTGAAGACTGAGAAGGTCGATGGAGAGAGGATTAAGGCCGACACGTTCTATAAGTTGGTTAACGGAAAATTCATAGAGGCATGAAGAATACAATAGAATTTATCAAGAGAATGGTCATCGCTTCGGCAATGGTGGCTGGGTTGATGATGATATGCGGCTTTGCCGAGTCAATAACAACGATGTGATATGTACCATTTGAGTAAAGCGGAGATATATCAGATTGCCGTTGAAGTAGCGAAGCTGCTGCCCGTGCAGGATGAGGTGCTGACGGCTGAGGCAGTGGGTGCCATGATAGGCAAGACGGCTGAGGCGGTGAAGCAGGATGCGCTGCGCGGCTTGATACCGAGCCACAAGAGGGGCAAGAGGGTGTATTTCTCTCGCAACGAGATAGTGCGTCACTTCACGGATGATAACAGTATAATGAGGTCGTAGAATAGCGCAGTAGGCGCGGATATAGGGTGCTTGGCCGCACCAAGAAAAACCTTTCCTATCCTTGCAAGAGGATTCTGAGGCTCCTGGGTGGATGATGGTAGGCTTGAGAGTGGGTAGCGAGAATGGCAGTGCAAGGGGATGAATATCCCTGCTCTGAGGCGTAGGACACTGGAGGGTTCGATTCCCTCCCCATCAACAAAAAAGCGGGTTCTTTGACTTATTGGGATAAATCATAAGCGGAAATGCCGACGGAGCGTAGAACACGCCACGATGTCGGATAGGCCGTGATTACTATAACATGCGCGGAGAGTCAGCAAAAATCGTCCTTAACTAAAGCAGTAAGAAGTGGGGGTGGGCGTCGCACCGCTTGCCGCGTGTGTATCTGATGCAGTCGTTACTAACCTTAGTATTCGATATATCACTGCATCAAGTATGCTGTGTGCGGATTAACAACCCCTTATTGTCAGTCTTAAAAACACTGCGCACAGCTATATAGGTGGTAAGGCGGTAATGGGTAGCCGCTGCGCTCTTTCTTTTCATACGTTTCTATCCCCATCGTGGAGGGTTCGATTCCCTCCCCACCTACACCCGTGAGGGTACATATTGTGCTAAGATCACCCACTAGCGTGTGGGAACGTTGTAATACATGGTATTATTAATTTGGTAAAATCTGGCCACCTCCGTAGTGATACATGGGTGGCGCATCACCGCAACGGTTAGGCAGGCTCAACAGCATATGCGGCGGCCTCTTGGTTCGATTCCTCGGCGGTGACTAATCAATATTACAATTATGAGATATATCCTTTACCTCCTGCTCGCTGTAATGGTGGCAGGTACAATCGAATGCGTGTGCAATACTCAGTACTTCGAGGCCGTAATAGGCATGTGGATAGTCATCCTTGACTGCTTACTGATATGGATAGAGAGGAGGGAGCGCGATGAGCTATGAGGAGATCATTGCCGACGAGATAGTGGACGGCCTCGAATTTCCCCGTACAGAGGGGTGGATGGAGTTCGACAAGAACATCGAGCTGGACGATGACACGGTGGTGGAGGTGGCGGGAAGCATAGAGTACGAGACGGCCTACGAGGAGGCCACGAACTACTATTACAACACCTTCATCAGCACCGACATCTCGGATGTCATCATCCATTCGGAGAAGGGACTGACCATCAACGATAGAAAATTAGTGAAACATATTAACCAAAAGTTACTGCGAATATGATTGAAAAGATGAACAATGTCCGACTGCTCAGGGCGGACGAAATCGAGTGCCGCGTGGGCACAAAGAAGGAGGGCAGCGGATGCTCGCTGCTGCTCTACAAGGATGCGCGTGTGGATATGCGCATATTGGATGAGACGGTGGGGGCGGCCTATTGGCAGCGTAGCCACCATATCATCGGTGACAACCTCTATTGCAAGGTGTCTATCTGGTCTAATGAGTTGGGCATGTGGATAAGCAAGGAGGATGTAGGTGTGGAGAGCAAGACCGAGAAGGAGAAGGGGCAGGCCTCGGATGCCTTCAAGCGTGCTTGCTTCAACTGGAACATCGGGCGTGAGCTGTACACGGCTCCGTTTATATGGATTAACTTCACGGATGATGAGAAGAGGGGCGCGTTCGTCAAGTTCACCGTGCGCGATATTGAGTACGACAGCAAGCGCAACATCAGTTACCTGCTCATCACGGACAACAAGGGCAAGGCGCGATATGAGTTCGGCAAGAGGAGCCAAGCGCAGAGCACTATCGACTTCGGGAAGGAGGTAACGGTATGATGCGGCTGAACGATTGCCCCGTGCGCTTCGATGCCGAGCTGCACACCTATACGGCACCCGACGGGCGACAGCTAAGAGGCATCACTGGTCTGCTCCATGAGAAACTATTCCCCGACACCTACAAGGGCGTGGACGCTGAGACGCTGCGCAGGGCGGCGGATAGGGGCAAGGCTATCCATCAGATGATAGAGGACTGGGATGAAATAGGCACGTATCAGGACGATGACAACCTCTCGGCATATATCGAGGTATGCAACGACAACGGCCTTGTGCATCACTGCTCGGAGTACCTGGTCAGCGACCTAGATATGTATGCAAGCTGCATTGATAAGGTGTACCGCGTGGATGACGGCACGTGCGACATTGCAGACATCAAAACGACCTATACGCTCAATAAGGAGTATGTGTCGTGGCAGCTATCCATATACGCCTACCTTCTAGAGAATGAGAATCCCCACGTCAAGGTGCGCAGTCTGTATGCCATCCATATCCGTGACGGCAAGGGCAAGCTCGTTGAGGTGCAGCGTAAGAGCGTCGATTCGGTAAAGGAGGTGCTGTATGGCGGTGACATCCCCGAATATAATCCTTACACCATGCCGGGCAAGTATCGCGACATGGAGGATGAGATTGTGCGTGCCGCTCACCTCGCCAAGCACTATGCCGATAAGGTGAACGAACTGAAGGCGCAGATGCTCGCCGACATGGAGCGCGTGAAGGCCTCCAGATGGGAGAGCGACCGCGTGCAGATCGTTAGGCGCGAGGGTAGCAGAACAAAGAAATTTGACACCAAGAAGTTCGAGGCTGAGCACGCGGATATGTATGCCGAATATGTTACCGAATCGGTAACGAAATCAAGTATAACAATTAAAATCAAGGAACAATGAGCAGTACATTAAATCAAGTTAACCTCATCGGCAATGTAGGCAACGTCGAGGTGCGAGATGTGAACGGTAAGAAATACGCCAAGGTGAGTGTGGCCACCTCTGAGGGCGGCGGCATGAAGGACGGACAACCCGTGCCCGAGGTGACGATGTGGCACACGGTGATGTGCTTCGATGGGCAGGCCTCCACCGTGGAGAAATGTGTATCGAAGGGCGACAAGGTGGGCATCGTAGGCCGATTGCGTGAGCGTAAGTACACCGACAACAACAACATCGAGCGCAAGGAAATAAGCATCGTAGCGAGTAACGTGGTGCTGATGAGTAAGAAGGCACAGCCTCAACCTCAGACGCAGAGTAACAACGATTGGCCATTTCAATGAAAGTATGAGAGAGAAGAAATCAAAGATTATCCTAGAGGATATAGATAACAACAAGAGTCGGTTAGTGATGAAAGGCAATGTTTATGGATGCGCTAATCTTATAGCGCAGAATTATGTGGGTGACCCATGTTTTAGGGATGCAGTCAATAGAGCGATGCGATGCGTCATGGGGATGGGTGTTGACCTTCTAGAGCGACAACAAGCCAAGGATATGGGCGATGAAGATTGACCTCAAGTGTACCGCCGAGGGATTCCTTGTGGTGAATGGCGATGATGCCTACGAGCAGAAGCGCAAGCTGAAGGTGGGCAAGACCTACACCGCCACCATCAAGGAACAGCGAAACCCCAAGTTTCACAAAAAGTACTTCTCGCTCATCAACTGCGCATGGGCATTTCTCAACGAACGGCAAACAGCCTTCTTCAAGGAGAATGTGGAGATATTCCGCAAGACGGTGGAGATGGCTGCTGGGCATTGTGAGATGGTGTACAGATTGGAGAGTAAGGAGTGGGTGGAGGTGCCCAAGTCGATAGCCTACGACAAGATAGATGAGGTCGAGTTCCGCGACCTCTACGAAAGGGTGAAGGATGTGCTCTTCCTGGTATTCCTCAAAGGTATCAGCGAAGAGGAGTTTCTTAACGCATTAGCGAACTTCTAACGATGAGAAAGGTATCACCAAGGCAGGCGGCTATCAATGCCGAGCTGCGACGAATAAAGGCTACTATGGGCGAGCGGTGCGCGATATGCGGAGGGCGAGGGTGTGACTTGTCGCACATCCTCCCTCGGTCGCTCTACCCTGAATATGTGACAGACCCTCGGAACCTTCAGATACTATGTCGTGATTGTCATCGGCAATTCGACAATGATAGGGAGTTCCGACGGGAGCAAACGGAGATTTATGAACGGGCGCGGCTGCTCGATGAGTGTGCAGCGCATAGGTATTTTGAAATATGATAATACAAGGACAAGTACCAAGCAAGAGCAACAGCTACAAGGTCATCGCCATCAACGGGCATGGCAGCATCGGCAAGACCGACAAGCTGGAGGCCTATGAGCGTAGCTTCTACCTGCAATGTAAGCACAGAGGGTTGAAGATAGACCGACCCTTCAAGCTATTCGTTGATGTGTACCATACGAGCAACCGACCTGACCTCGACAATGCGTTTAAGGTCATCCTTGACTGTCTGCAATATGCGGGTGTTATCAAGAATGATAGAGACTGCATAGAGATATTCGCGCGTAAGCTCGTGGATAAGACTAACCCAAGGGTAGAAATCGCCCTTCATGTGATTGAGCGCAATGGCGAGTGTTATATCGTGTCGTGACTGCGCACGGGCACGGCTGGTGTATGCAGCCAAGCCACAGATAACGGAGTGCTTCCTTGGCCGTAGGGTGGCCAATGCGAAGCGGGTATGTAAGGAATATGAACCAAAAAAGCGAAGAAGATGAAAAAAGAATCTTTCGTATTTCGCGGCGAATGGAAAGAAGCGTTGAGTGGATTGCCTGGGGCTGTGAGGTTGGAGGTGTACGAGGCCATAATAGAGTATGGCACATCGGGGACACTGCCCGCGCTCAAGCCGATGTCAATGCTCGCGTTTAACTTCATGAAGACGGCGATAGACAGAGACAAGGAGCGTTACGATGAGCAGACACGCAAGAGGTCGGAGGCGGCGAGGACTGCCGCGGCTGCTCGATACGCAGCAGAAGATGCGAACGCAAGCAATCGCAACGAACGCAAGCAATCGCAGCAATCGCAAGCAATCGCAGCAGAAGATGCGAACGCAAGCAATCGCAGCTATAATGATAATGATATTGTTATTGATAGTGATAATGATATTGTTGAAGAAAAAGTAGAGAAAAAGAAAGCGGCATCCGCCGCCGAACGAGCAGAGGCCTTAAAGGCTGCCGCTAAGAAGCTGACCGATGAGGTGTATGCTACCGACTACCCCGATGGGATGAAGCAAGCCTTCTGCATCTATTGGACTGAGCCGAGCCTATCACGGACACGGCTACGCTATCAGATGGAGAAGACGTGGGACACCAAGAGGCGGCTGGCTACGTGGGCGAGCCGTGACAGGTCGATGCCATCCAAGCCGTCAGAGATAGGCAGGAAAGATGTTTCACATGATTACGACAAGCCATGGTAGACTTCAAGACAACAGTAGAGCATCTGAGGGCTACGGGATTCAATCCCAACCCCGACCTTGTGCAGATAGCCATCCCCGATGCCAAGGCGGCATTGTGGAGCGGACTGCAATACTACCTCGGTGACAAGGCCGAGTGGCTACCCTGCTACGATGAGGTGGCAGCGTGGCTCAGTGGCAACGATGGGCGCGGCCTGCTGTGCTATGGCTCGTGTGGCCTCGGCAAGAGCGTGATATGCGGAAAGATTATCCCCGTATTGCTCAACAACTATCACCGCAAGGTGGTGGGCATCTATGAGGCCGACACCATGAACAGCCATATCGACCGCGTGAAGGAGAAGCATATCCTATACATCGACGATATAGGCACGGAGGGTGAGAGCGTTAAGTTTGGCGAGCGGCGAATGGCGTTTCCCGAGATTGTGGACGCAGCCGAGAAGAAGGGTAAGCTGCTCATGTGTACGACTAACCTCGCACTCGGCGACCTCAAGGCGAAGTATGGCGATCGCACCACCGACCGCCTGAAAGCGATAACAAGACAAGTATTATTCACTGGTAATAGTTTCAGACGATGAAGATAGGAGATATGACCGACAAACTGACGAAAAAAGTAGAGTTTGCCATCAAGCTCATCCAAGCGGCTGCAAAGGGTCACGATGTTATCGAGGTTTCGTATAGTGGCGGTAAGGATAGCGATGTCATACTCGAGCTTACGAAGATGGCAGGAGTGCCGTACCGAGCCATATACAAGAATACCACCATCGACCCGAAGGGCACGATTGCACACGCACTGAGTAAAGGTGCGGAGGTCATCAGTCCGAAAAAGACCTTCATGCAGCTAATCGAAGAAAACGGATTCCCTAATCGCATACAAAGGCATTGCTGTCGATTCCTGAAAGAGTATAAAGTGCTCGATGTGGCAGTGCAAGGCATACGGAGAGAGGAAAGCGCAAAACGTGCAGCACGCTATCATGAGCCCGAAGAGTGCAGGACATACGGAAAGGGTGAGAAAGCGCGTATTATATACCCCATCTTAGACTGGACGAAAGAGGATGTGCTGGCGTTCATTGTTAGCCGAGGAATACAGATACATCCGCTATACTATCGAAGCGATGGCACGATAGACGTAAGTCGCAGATTAGGCTGTCAATGCTGCCCACTAAAGAGCGACAGAGGCTTGTCAGAGTTTAAGGCTAACCCTCGATTAGTGAAGATGTGGATAAAGGCTGGCCAAAGATATATCGACGCACATCCTAACACGAAGGTGGCGAAGATATACGGCAACGGGTACGAGATGTTTGTGAAGCATCTATTCTACGATACAATCAACGACTTCTACAATGCGAGGGGGGGGGGGTGTTCGGATGGATAGACTGCAAGAGAACATTGGAGGACTATTTCAGCATTGAACTATGAGCCGAAACCCCAACTACACGAAGCTCATCAACTCATGGAAGTGGCAGAAGCTACGGCGTGAGCAGCTGAGGCGCAAGCCGTTGTGTGAGGTGTGCGAGCAGAGGGGAAGGGTGGTAGCGGCCACGGAGGTGCACCACAAGACACCCGTGGAGAGTGTGAGCGACTTCGCAGGCATGGAGTTCCTTGCCTACGACCGCACGAACCTCATGAGCCTATGCCACGCCTGCCATAGGGAGATACATGACATCATGCCGCGTAGACCTATACAAGGGAAGCGGTCAAAGAAAAGAGAAAACAAGTTATTAACAGCGCAGATCGTCGGGAACTTCGCCCGATTCCTGCCAAACAAAGAAGAAAACAATGGGACTATTCAGCAAGATTAAAGACTGGTTCACGATGGTGCCAGTGCAAGGGAGTGGTAGCAAGCTGCCTACACCTCCTACGGAAGAGATAGAGAAGAACGAGATATGGATGCGTCTATCCGTATCGCGCAAGGGTGACAACGTAGCCATAGAGATGCACGGCTTGGAGAAGGTGAACGTATGCCTCGCATCGTTCCTCACCAAGGGCGTGAGCTATGCGCAGGAGAAGTACAACGAATACAAGCAATCGCCTAAGGACATAGAGCCTATCGCGATTATAAAGGGCGACAGCGTAAAGGAAAGGCAGGGAATAGTTGAGGTGAAGAAAGGAGGTAAGCGATGACAAGAGCAGACATGCAAGGTCTCGACACATTGAGGTGTGATAAGTATGGCCGTCCTATCCGCGTAGGCGACAGAGTAAAGACACTAACGAATGTCGGTATTGTAAGATACAATCCCGAGCAATGGCTGTTTGAGGTAGCGGAAGAGGATGAGCCATATACAAACGAGAGAACACCTGCGGGTATTCCAGAAAAGGAATGGGAGATACTGTCATGAAGAAAGTATATATCTCACTTCCCATCACGGGAAGACCCATCGAGGAGGCCAAGGCTGAGGCCGAGAGGGTGAAGGAAGCACTGGGGGATGCAGGGTACCAACCCGTGTCTCCCTTCGATGTAGTGGGAGAGATACCCGAACACATGACCGAGCGTGAAGGCTATGCCTATTGCATGGGCAAGGACATCGAGGCTCTGCTCCTATGCGATGCGATATATCTATGCCGAGGGCATGAAGCAAGCAACGGATGCAGGATCGAACGCATGGCCGCGATGATATACGGAAAAGAATTGATATAATCTAACATAAAGCAACAATGAAAGAGAACAACATGATGGGGTTGGAGGTGATAGCCCACGATGTCAAGGAACTCACCGACATAATAAAGAATGTGGAGATGCGATTGGAATCAATCAAGACCGCAATGGGGACAATATTAGGCGACCCGTTGAAGCTATCCTATGGGTACAGAGAATCGTTAGGCAACGGCCAAGCATACAAGACCAATATAGCGATGAGCAGAGAGTGCACATTGTCTGAAGCATTGTTTGTATTGTCACACTGCTATGGTGTAAACCCTACGACGATAAGTGTCAAGGGAAGACGTATAGGAGAAGGCCATAGCGCGAAGGTGAAGAGTATCGAAGTGATAGAGTCGTGGGGAAGCAAAGAATATGTCATCACCGTAGAGAGAGAAGAGAGAGAGTAAACAAACAGCGTCAAGGGGGGCGGGTGAATTTTTCCCAAGGGGAGGGCACCCTAACCCCGCGGCCCAATAAAAGAAGAAAAACGATGTAATTCCATCCCTTTGGGGAGAGCATGATATGAGTGAGCAATTAGATTTATTCGGCCATAAGGTAGGCCTAAAGGAGATAAAGCGGACGAAGGCCGAGGTGTTCGAGGATTACAACTCGTTCGTGGATAAGTTCGAGACAAAGAAGACCACGGATGACTGCTACACGCCACCGAAGGTGTACGATGCGGTGGTGGAGTTTGTCGAGCGCGAGCTGTGCGACCTTGACGATAAGGTGATAGTGCGTCCCTTCTACCCAGGGGGTGATTATGAGAACTTCGAGTACCCCGAGAACTGCGTGGTGATTGATAACCCTCCCTTCTCGATATTTTCGAAGATCGTGAGGTTCTATGTCGCTCACGATATACAATTCTTTCTGTTTGCTCCTGCGCTCACGTTGTTCAGCAGCCAAGGAGGGACATGGGATAAGACTACCGCTATTGTTTGCGGTGTGAATGTCATCTATGAGAATAAGGCCTGTGTGTGCACGAGCTTCATCACGAACATGGCGAAGGACATCGCTGTATGGGTGTGCCCTCAGTTGGTGGATGCCATAAGAGAGGCGCAGGCCGAACCCGACAAGACGAAGCGTAAGTTTGTCTATTCCGACAACATCATCACGGCTGCAACATTGCAAAAGCTATCGCTGCATGGCACGGAGCTGGTCATTCCTCGCAAGTCGTGCAGGTACATCAAGGACAGCGACAGCTGCAAGGCACAAGGTCGCTCGCTGTTCGGTGGTGGCTTCCTGCTATCCGAGAGAGCAGCAGCCGAGAGAGCAGCAGCCGAGAGAGCAGCAGCCGAGAGAGCAGCAGCCGAGAGAGCAGCAGCCGAGAGAGCAGCAGCCGAGAGAGCAGCAGCCGAGAGAGCAGCAGCCACAAAGCTTAACCTATCGGAGAGGGAGAGGCGAATCATTGCAAGCCTTGAATAGTCTACACCTACACGGGAGAAATGTAGGGCAAGAATAATATTCATCTACACCAAGAAAAAGCCATGACAAAGGAGGAGAGAATCAAGAACCGCGTAGAGCGCGAATTGGCCGAGGCTAACGAGAGGCTGGCACGGCTGCATGGGATAAACCCGAACGATAAGACCTATCAAGCGAAGAAGTACATCATCCGATACGCCTTCGACCATCATATCACGGTGGCCGAGGCGCAGATGATTGTTGCCGAGAAGAGAAGGGAGGGGCAGCTATGGTAAGGAAAGCAACGGAGGCCATCGACAAGCAGATACAGATTGAGCTGGCCAAGGGTAGCCTTGACGTGTATCGCAAGCTGTTGAAGGAGGTAGACAATCTGCCATCGCTCATTGTTGAGATTACTACACGCGAGGGAAACAAGAAGGCGGAGATACACCCTATCGTGACGGCCATCAATCAGAGTGCCGAGACGCTGAGGCGGCAGCTGTCGGAGTTGCTTGTCACCCCGAAGTCGAAGGGCACACGCAGCGGTCGCACGGCTGACACTACGGATGACCCTCTCGCCACATTGATGGAGAAAATAAACGGCATAGGCGATGATTGAGCAACTGAGTGAGGCGAAGGTGCGCCAACTGAAAGAAGATGCCGCAAAACGGATAAGAGCGGGCTTAAACAGCGACCGCATGGCCATCGTTGACAAGACGGACAATCTATGCGGCAAGCATCGCCTGCGCCGCTACCTCTCCTACCTCGTGGACGGGGATAGGCACAACGTGTATGAGCAGTTGGCCGGTGCGCGGTTCTTCGAGTTCCTGGAGCTGTACGAGTTCAAGCCCTCAAAGGTGGCGATGGCGGTGCTGCTCTTCGAGAGTCTGCCCATGCCCTCATCGAAGGGACGCGACTATTCGGAGTGCACCGCGTGCGAGGTGTTTGAGTTCGCCTGCATCTATGGTTTCTACCACAAGGGGCTGCGGCTGACAACCGATGTGCTGCTCTTCGTACCGCGTAAGTATGGCAAGACTACGCTCTGCGCGGTGCTAGCCCTCATTGACACGCTGTTCGGGGATGCCGATGCCGAGGCTTACATCTCATCGAACCAATACCAGCAGTCGCAGATCTGTTTCAAGAGCATATCGAAGATGCTGAGGATGCTCGACTCGGGGCACGGCCATTTCAAGTTCCGCCGCGACACGATAGACATATCACTGCCCAAGCGCGAGAGCCTTATCCGCTGCCTCCCCTACTCTCCCGATAAGCTGGACGGCTTGAAGGCCAGCATCGGCATATACGATGAGCTGGCGCAGGCGGAGAGCTTTGACCAGAAGAACGTGATAGCCTCCTCGATGGGTACGCGTGCCGAGCCGCTGATAGTGGATATTACCACGGCCAGCGCGAAGACTGAGACACCCTTCGTGGAGGAGTTGGAGGCGTACAAGCGCATCCTGCGCGGTGAGGCCGAGGGAGACAATGTGTTTCCCCACCTCTTCGAGCCCGACCCGTGGGACGATGAGAGCAAGGTGGAGACGTGGTACAAGGTGCATCCCCACATGGGCGTGACGGTGAACGAGGAGTTCTACCACCGCCAATATGAGGGCGCACAACGCGGCTTCGACAACCTTAAGGAGTTCCGCACTAAGCTGCTCAACAAGTTCGTATATGGCGAGGAGAAGAGTTGGTACGAGGCGAGCACCATCCACGCACTGATGCAGCCCTTCACCCTTGCCGAGCTGGGCGCGAAGATAGGCAAGCCGTATGGCGTGGCCGCGGTAGACCTCTCGGTATCGGGCGACCTCTCGGCGGTGACGTACTTAATCTACGACCCCGTGGCCATGCACTTCTACTCCAAAACCGACTACTACCTACCCGAGCAGTCGGTGACGGGCAGCAACGCAGCGTTGTATCGCGACTGGGCAGACAAGGGATTTCTCACCCTCATGGAGGGCAGCGCGATAGACCCTACCAAGATAGCCGAGGATGTGAACCGAGCCAACGAGGATATGGTCATCATGAAGATTGGCTACGATGCCTACAAGAGCAAGGACTTTTGCAACACGCTCATCGCCTATGGTGCCGAGCAGGTGCTTATGGCGGTGAAGCAGCCTATCTCGAACTTCACCGCTCCCGTGGGCAAGATGGGGCTGCTCATCGACCGAGCGGCCATTACATTTGACGAAAATCCCATCACCGCGTGGTGTTTCCAAAACGCCTACCTCATGGAGGATGCCAACGGAAACTGCAAGCCGATGAAGAAAAACAAGGATTCGCCCATGAAGATAGACGGCTGCATCACCAATCTGATGGCCTTGATAGCCATTTCCGAGTGTGGTGTCGGTTAAGTATGTCGGCCATTGTCGGCGTATGTCGGCGAAAGATTTAAGAAGACTTAACGGCTCGAAAGTTCGGGAACAAACGCACAACAAAAGGCCTCGCCCGTGTGTAAATTTGTAAGGCAACAACATGTACACATGGGCTTAATTAGCAACATATTCCGCAAAAAACAACATATCCGCAGTGTTGGTACCGTAAGGCAGGAGGGCGGCAGAGTGGTGTATTACCCCACATCGCCCCTCTTTGCCGAGAAGGTAGCAGCCGTCTATTCGTGCGAGAAGTTGATTGCGGAGTCCATCGCCAAGATACCCCTCGAAGTAAAGCGTTACAACAGCGTAGGCCGCTACTATGTGCGTGATGTCAAGAACCTGCTATTCGATGTGTTGGCCACACGGCCAAACGCACGCATGACAGCGTATGACCTGCTGCGTGGCGCAGTGATGCAGATGCTCAACTACGGCAATGCCTACCTCTTCCCCGTGAGGGATGCGGCTGGCCATGTCGTAGAGTTGTATCTGCTGGAGGGTGTAGCATACGACCGATACAGCAACACCTACACGGTTAACGACCCAACGAACGGGGTAAATGGCGTATATACCGCCGACCAAATCATCCACCTGCGCAACCTTGGCAGCGATGCCTACGTGGGCGAGAGCACCATCCGCATAGCATCGCGCACCATAGGCATATCCACCGATGCCGACAATGAGCTGTCGCAGCTCTTCACATCGGGCAACCGCCATCGCGGTATCATCACGGGCAATGCCGATGCTCCTATGGGGTACGGTGCCAACAAGATGGACGCGATGAAGAAGGCCAAGGAGGAGATGCAGGCCGACCTTCGCAGCGGTGACACGATCGTGGTGCTGCCTGGTGATATGAGGTTCGCCCCATTCAGCATGACCCCTGCCGATGTGCAGCTTCTCGACAACAAGAAGTTCACCGTCAAGGAAATCGGGCGATTCTTCCGCGTGCCCCCCTCGATGCTCTACGAGGATGGCGGCTCCACATACTCCAACGCAGAGATGGATAGTGTGCTATTCATCAATGGCGCACTATCGCCCCTCTTACGTCAGATAGAACTGGAACTATCGGCCAAGCTGATAGCCGATGAGGAGCGCGGCTACTACAAGATACAATTCGACAGAGAGGCACTATATACGACCGACCTCACCACCAAGGCCAACTATATGAAGGCTACCATCGAGAGCGGTGTGCGCACCGTGAACGAGTGGCGCAAGGCCGAGGGATTCCCTGCCCTTGTGGGTGGCGATGAGGCCGTGGTGAGCGCTAACCTGGTAACATTAAAATCCCGAATCAATGAAGGACAACAAGAAGGAAATACGCAGCCTTAGACGTGCCCCCGAGGGCAATGCCGAGTCGCGCACCATCGCGGGCTACGCTATTGTTTTCGATAGCGAGAGCCGCGTGCTTTGCGATTGGGGTGGCGAGTTCGTGGAGACCATCGAGCGCACGGCAGTGACGCAGGAGCTCATCGACAATGCCGATGTGAAGTGTCTCTTCAACCACAACCGCGAGGCACTGCTTGCCCGTAGTAACAAGGGGCAAGGCACACTGAAGCTCACCCTCGATGAGGTGGGCTTGCGCTATGAGTTCGAGGCACCCAACACCATCGACGGAGACAAGGTGCTGGAGCTGGTAAGACGTGGCGACATCGTGGGCAGTTCGTTCGCCTTCTCATGCAGTGGCGAGGATGCTTGCCGATATTACGAGGATGCCGACGGCATGCTGCACCGCGTAGTATCACGCATCACGGGTCTGTATGACGTTTCGCCAGTCATCGACCCAGCATATACAGAGACAACTGTAGAAGCAAGGTCTTGGACGAACAAAAAGCAAGACGACAAGACCGAGCAGCCCGAAGACCCAACCATAGGGAAGCGGGCGAACGTGAGATATCGTATCAAGTTTAACTATTAATCCCCATTCCCTATGACAATCAAGGAACTAAGACAGAAGAGAGAGGCCGCACGACAGGCCATGCTCCAAATTGTTGACACGGCAGAAGCCGAGAACCGTAGCGTGACCGCCGAGGAGGCCGCTCAGATTGAGGAGTATGAGGCCGAGATTCGCGGCTACGATGCTGCGATGGTGGCTCACACCCATCGTAACCAAGTGCGCGTGACCGACGCCATCACAGAGGTAGCCAATGCTGTTCGTAGCATCGTGCGCGGTGAAGTACATTCAGCCGATGTCAACCTCCGTGCCGCCATTTCTGGCGCAACCACAACCACCACAGCCGCAGGCGCAGGCTCAGAGAGCACCATCGGTGTTATCAAGCCCTTGGAGCAGGGTCTTATCCTCGGCTCTATCGGCGCATCTATCCGTACCGACATCCCCCGCGGTGGTAAGTGGGCAAGCGTGGCACCCGCCAAGGCTACATTCGAGAACGAGGCTACACCTCTGAGCAATCAGAGCATCGCCGTGACCAAGAAGGCCACCAACCCCCACCGTATCGGTATTCAGATCTTTGTTACTCATCAGGCACTCGCCATGAGCGACATCGACCTTCTCAACACAGTAATCCTCCCCGAGGTAAACCGTGCCATCGAGCGCGAGCTGAACGCGTGGATGTTGCAGACTACCGCGTACAACAGCACCCACGGCGCGAAGGGCGTATTCGTTGACGCTTCCACCAAGTTGACTGGCGCAGCCGCTACCCCCACCGCTGAGGAGCTTGCAACACTCCGCGGTAAGGTGAAGTCCAAGGGCATCTACGACGATGGCACCTACCGCTACGTTATGTCAAGCCTCATGGCTGCCAAGCTGTCGGTGACACCTATCGTGGCAGGTGGCTCTGAGATGATTCTCAAGGACGGTAAGATTGCTGGCATCCCCGTGTACGAGACTGAGTACATTGAGCTTGGCAACGCTACCCCCGACGTGCCTAAGTATGTAGGATTTGGTCGTTTCTCGGATGCTATCGTGGCTCAGTTCGGCCCAGCCCGTCTGACCATCGACAACTCATCCAAGGAGGCCGCTACCGCCGATGGCGTGTATGTAATCCTCAACGTGGACTACGACCAAGTATCGCTCTACGACGGCAAGAGCTTCGGCCTCTACACCGCCAAGACCGCGTAACCCATCCCTTTCTTAGGGCGTAGGCGGCTGATACCTGCCTACGCTCACCAATAATCACTGATATGTACCTACTACTCGAAGACATCAAAAAGCAGTGCATCATCGAGCACGACGAGGATGATGCGTTCCTCCTGGCGATAGCTGAAGCAGCCGAGGAGGGTATGGCATCCTTTATCGGTCAGAGTCTTGACGATGTGAGCGACGAGAACGGCATGCTGCCCAAGTCATTGTATCAAGGTCTGCTCATGATGGTGGGCGAGATGTACAACCACAGAGAGGTGACGGTGGCATATCAGCAATACGAAAACGCGGCCTTCCGCTTCCTTGTGCAACCCTTCATCAAGTACTGATATGGACGCAGGCAAGTTGACAACCCCCATCGGTATCTACCGCAACGAGGCGACTCAGAGCGACACTGGCTACACCCCCGATAATTGGGTGAAGGTGTGCAGCCGTAGGGCGCATGTCATCAGTCAGAAGGGCGGAAAGGCACTCAATAGTGGCTCGGTGTGGTACCCTACTGCAAGGGTCATCAAGGTGCGCAAGCCGCTCGACATCGACGAAAGCTGCCGAATAGAGGTGGATGGCGTGATGTACGAGATTATCAACATAGACCGCTTGGCCAAGGATTCAATAACCATTAACTGCGAGCAAGTGCATGAATGTTAGCTTCAAGATAGAGGATGCAGCAGTACAGAGAGCCTTCGACGGCTTGAAGGTGGGTAAGGTGCGCACAGCCATGCGGCAAGGACTTCGCAAGGCTATGGCTCCAGTTCGTACAGCCGTAAGGCGCGAATATAAGGCCATATATAAGGGCAGCAGGCGCATCAATATAGCAGCCATCAAGAACTACAAGCGCGGCATCGGTGTGTGGCTCGGCCTCCATAAGGTCAAGCCATCCGTGCAGGAGATACAGAGCCTCATCGCTCTGCGCTCACTCAACAGAGGCACGGGTAATCGTGCCACATCCAAGGGCTACAACAGAGGCGCGATAGAGGGTAGCCAGTTCTTCGACAATGCCGTATCGGCATCAATGCCGCAGGCTGAGACACGTGCGAAGAGAGAGATAGAGACATCTATCATAAACAAGGCGAGGAAGGAGGGACTATGATAGTAGACAAACCACTCAGAATAGGCGCAACCATCCGCGAGTTGCTTAACGCCTCATCCAAGGTGCAGGCGATAGTGGGCAAGCACATCTACCCCTACTTCACGCAGGTAGAGATAGGTCGTCCGCATATCGTGTTCGATGGGCTGGGCGTAACCTTCGAGCAAGTGAAGGATGGCGAGTACCCCAGCGAGATAACGCTAACCTTGAATTGCAACACCACCGACTACAACCTCGGCATAGAGCTGGGCGAGGCGGTGATAGATGTATTCGAGGATCATCAGGATATAGCAGTGACATACGCCTCATGTGATTATGACGCAGGGGCTAACATGTTCACCCATAGTATAACCATTAACATTGACGTAGAATGAGTAAGCTATTATCAAGACATGTGACGGCTATGGTAGGCGGCAGCTACCCCGCAGGGCTGACCGACTGCAACCTGTCGCTCACATTGGAGCTGACATCGTCGCAGACGAAGGACGACAAGTCGCCCGTAGATGAGCCTATCCGCGTGACGTGGGAGGTGTCTATTTCGGGAATAACTGGCCGTGAGAACACGGGCGACATGACCATCGAGGACTTCAAGGCAGCTGCCAAGGCAGGCACAAAGCTGGCGGTCGAGTATATCATCGGAAAACTCGCCAAGTATGGCGGTGAGGCTATGGTATCGTCGTATAACGAGAATGCCCCCGTAGGTGACAAGATTACCTACTCGGTGACGCTGCGCGGAACATCAGCCCTCACCAAGGGAGCCGTAGCCGTGGCAACCGAAGAAACGGGCGAGTCGGTAACAACTAACGAGGATGAGTAACTATGGCATACATAAGCAAAGGACATCGAATGATGGCGTTCGTGGATGGCAAGGCTATCGCACTGGCCACTAATCACCAACTGAACATCACCCCCTCCATATTGGAGGAGCGCACCAAGGACGATGGCGATGCCCCCGTGGGCGAGTTCGACACCTACACATGGGGCGTGACATGCGACAGCGTGGTGGGCACAAACGACAACGTGAGCAACGAGCAGAGCATCGTAGACCTCATAGACCAGATGCTCGCTATGGAGAAGGTGGGCATCGTCACCGATGCGGCCACACCCACCACGGGCAGCGTGCCAAACAGCGGTTGGGAAGACGTAGACGATGCCAAAGAGTACCCCGCATCGCGCGGTGAGGCCTACATCGAGAGCATCAGCGTGACGGCACCCTCGACGGGTAATGCCACGGCAAGTGTATCATTCAGAGGGCAAGAAGAATTGTCATGAAGCACATGATTACCATCAACGGCAAGGAGCACCCATTCCGCTACGGATATGGGGCTCTCATGCTGGCTGAGGAGATACTGGGCAAGCCGTGGGGCGAGCTTCAGAACCTTCGTGCCAATATGGTGTTGATGTTCTGTTGCCTCATCAACGCCGATGCGGACTTTCCTCTCGACTTCGAGCAGCTGCTCGATGCGTGCGATGAGGATGCAGCCGTTATGCAGCAGATGGGTGCAGCCCTCAGCGAGCAGCTATCGCGCTGGGGCAAGCCCAAGGCCGACGCAGACGATAAAAAAAAAGAGTGAGCGCCACTGAGCTGTACTCGCTGTGCGTAGGCAACGGCATGGAGCCGACCTACTTCAAGCGAGAGCTCACGCCCTACGAAGCCGAGGCCTACCTCAACGGAGTAGAGCAGCGCGGACGGGCATCATGGGAGCAGACGCGGATGGCAGCATATTGCAGTTTGGCCCCCTGGTCGAAAGACCTCAAGCCTGCCGATGTGATGAGGTTCGCGTGGGATGGCGACACGAAGGTGGAGGCCACGAGAGAGGAGATAAACGATGTGAGACAATGGGCTGCGATGGTAGCCGCAACAATCAAGAAGCATGGCCAAGAGTGACATCATAGCGAGTCTTAAACTCAACTCCACCGACTACGAGCAGAAGCTCGCCAAGGCGAAGGAGAGCACCAGCAAATTCTCCAAGGATGGAGGGCAGGGATTAGCTGACATTGCAGGTAAGTTCGGAAAACTTGCAGCCGCTGTCGCAGGCTCGCAAGCCGCTATGGCTACTTTCAATAAGGTTATGAACTCATCGCAGACCTATGCAGACAACTACGCGAACGCTATTAACACCGTCAAGGGCGTAGTGGATAATGTAGTCTATTCTCTCGCAAATGCCGACTTTTCATCATTTGAGCGCGGTCTGCGCAAGGTGGCAGAGGCATCATGGGCGGCATCAGCTGCTTTGGATCAGCTGTGGAACACCAAACAATCGGCATCATACTTTACCGCGAAGAACAGAGCGCAACTTGTTGATCTATTAAACATCGCCCGAGATGAGAGTAGCACAGCGGAGCAGCGAAAGCAAGCGCAGGCAATGATAGACGCGGTTATCAAAGACCAGGAAGAGGTTGTAGCCACAACTCGCAAGGATGTAGATAATGCCATCTACGCGATGATTAACAAGGCAAGTGGCGGCAGACTCGGCGCGTTGGATGTAAATCGCGCAGTAGTAGAGCAAGCGCTCCGCATTGATGTGTCGACCAATCGTGAAGAACTGAAGAAACAACTTAACGACCAATATCAGGCATATCTTGAGGAAAGTAAGGCGATTGCAAAGAAATACCCTAACATCTTAGACATACAAGCTGATAAAATGGGGCGCATCACCTCATTCAAGTGGCTACCTGGAGCGAAAGAGGTGGAAGAGTTAAACGCACTCGACGCGAAGTATTCCGATATTATTGCTCAGTATTCGGTGCTCGAGGTGATGTCGGATGAGCAGCTTGCGAATCTTATCTCCGAACTCAACTACGCAGAGCAGAATGAGAAAATAATGGAGAAGATGGTTGCGCAAGCGGTGGCACTAAACAATCAGCTAACAAAATCCAAGGAGTTAGCCAAACTCACCGGTGAGCAATACGCACAATCCTTCGGCATCAACTACTACAACACCCTCGGCAATACGTTAGCGGGTAAGGCGCAACAAGGGTATATCCCAATCCAATCAGTACCCATCATCTCAGACGACATCATCGAGGAATCGCTTCCCCAAGTGGCTGCGCAAGCAGCGAAGGTGGCCGAGGAAAGCTACTCAGCCGCCGACGGCATCAATGCCATCAGCGACGCTCTTGGCAACCTCTCGGGCATCATGGATGACCAAACGGAAAAGTGGTTCGATTGGGGCGTGGCCATGCTCGGTGCGATAGGCCAATTCGCGGGTGCAGTGAGTACGGGTAACGCTGGCCTTGCTCTATCATCGGGCACCTCCCTATTGGGCGGTCTTGTAAGCATGCCATCTATAGGAGGAGAGTTCAAGCTACGCATCCAGGGCAGCGACCTCGTGGGTAGCATCAACAACTTCAATAAAATCAAAGGACGCAGTTACTGATATGGGAATTAAGAGCGGACGATTTACGGGCAGAAACGGGCACGAGTACGAGGTGGCCTTAATAGGGGATTCAGTTGTCACCGACACCATCAACCTCGGCATCCCTCCCGCCACTATATCAATGGCAGCGGGTGAGCATAAGTTCTGCGGGTTCAAAACAACAACCGCCACGGTAAACATCCTCACCGATGTGCCCCTCATCGAGCTATACTCATCGGGCGTGACCGACATACGCCTCACCATCACGGATGTTACTGATGGCGTATCGGAGTTTGACGGCTTTGTCACTCCCTTCGCTTTCGACCAGCCCTACACCGGTAAGAATGACAGCGTGACGGTGAACGCGGTGGACTTGTTAACGGCGCGTAAGGGTGTCAAGTACACCAATTTCTCAGAGCCATACGGCACGGATAGATATGCGATAGACATCATCGCAGAGATAGCGAATAGGGCTGGTGTAGAGGATATAGTAGAGCATATTAACTTCGATGTGACATCCACGTCGCCGCTATCAGTTAAAGTGGCACAAGCAGGTTTCCTCCAGGATAGGGTTAATGAACTTGATGTACTATCGGCAATATGCAAGTTCTTTGGTTTTACGGCTTGTTGTGTAGGCCGTACCCTCTACCTCTACGATGAGAACTGCCTCCTCAATGCAGGTCAGGGAAAGAACGAGAACGCGAATACCTACGACATCACCACGGGCAGTGCCGAGCTCATCATGCAATATTACGATGCGCAGGATACCCCTCTTGGGTATCAGACGATAGCCATCGGTAGAGACGTGAGCAACGACATCAGCGTAACCATCGAGCGAGCCTACGACGGCATACAGATAACCACGGAGGGAAGCGAGGTAGCCACTATACTACCTAACGTGTGCGATGAGGAGAATCTTATAGAGGCCCCAGCTGCACTGGGAAGCACTATGCGCGAAGACGAACCCGATGGATATGTTGTGCGACGCATACCTGCATACTCCTCACTCTTGGAACTAGGCCGTGCGGGTGCAACGGGAGTGAAGGAATGGCCTACCCTATCGCAGGGAGATTACTTATACCCTAACGATGTCCTCGACAACCTAGCGGGTTATTGGGATTGCGGAAGTATGATGGTGCAGTTCTATCTTGCGAAGTTGGCAAGCGAGGGAGGCTACGGCGTGCCTATATCGATGGTGACTGGTACTAACAAGTGGAACTTCTTGTGGCTGCGAGCCTTCAATAACGGCAACACAATGTACCGACAGCGTGAGGATAAGAGATACTCGCATACGGGTGGCCTCATAGAAATTGACCTATCCGTATTGATAACATATAACACGATGTTCCTAGTGCCCGATGGGGATAATCTCATACTCTCAGGCGAGCAATGGAAAGACACCAACTTCATCCTCAGATGGGCGCAGGTGGTGTGCGGTGATAAGTTCTTCGCCTATGATGCGAACAATGGCAATGTCGTATGGCAGAATACTGCTCCGCGTATAGGTGGCCTTGTTGTAAGAGGTGGAGCAGGCACACTGCTATCCTCTCCACTATCGGCTGAGTATCTATCCACGGGGCAGATACTGAGAGTACCTAACGATGGGCAGATATACCTTACGGGTATACCTCTCAGTGGTGATAGCATATACGACTACTACATAAGCAGCCTATCCATACGCGGCGTAGGCGACAGCATCAACCTTGAGCATCCAGACATGCTCCACAAGTACAGCGATGGGGAGGAGCTGCTTGAGGTCAAGACGATGCTTACTACACGCGATAGCGGTGTCACGGGAAGCATCACGAAAGAGGGTCACAGACCCTACGGAGTGAACGCACGTGGAGCAGTCGTTCCTGAAAAATCATGGAAAGGTGATTATATGGGTGAGAGAGATACACAGCGCATCCCCATCAGCGGCATACTCATGAAACAACTCAAGGCACGCTACGCACATCCCCGCATCTGCTACAAGATGACCGTCGACAAGAGCATCAAGCCCTTCGCGGCTGTTTACTTCGGCGGCAAGGGCTACACCGTGGAGGCCTACGATAAGGACCTGTATAATTCAACAACAACGATAACCATAGACTGACAATGAGACTACTCGGACGCAAGCTCGGCATATTCATCAGCAACGGACTCGATGACAAGGCCATCGGCCTCTCCACATCGGCGAGCCTCACCATCACTACCGACATGGTGGAGGTCGCATCGACATCGGCCAAAGCGAAATCATTCTTACCAGGGCGATACACCTTCACGATGCAGTGCGATAAGCTGTACGATGCCACAGAGGACGATGGCGGCTTCAACATGCAGCGTTACCTACTGCTGTCACAGCTCAACGGGCGTGCCCTCGACTTCGTGCTTGATGAGGCTAAGGTGGTGGACGGCGCACTTGCCATCGACCCTAATTCATCCCTCACGATACGCGGGCAGGTGTATGTGAACAGCTTTGCCGAAAATGCCGCCGCCGATGGCTACGCGAATGTGAGCATATCGTTTCAGGGTAGTGGAGAATTGGATATAGCATACTGATATGGAGATACTGAAGACAACCGCCATCGGTGAGGGCGTATATACCACCGAAGCACTGCCCACGGGCAGATACCAGGTGCAGGTCATCGGCAATGGCACGGTGGCCATGTATGAGAGTGTTGACGGCATCACGTTCAGCCGTGGCCGACGATTCTCGGTAGTGGGCAGCGCGTGCTGGATGCTCGAACTGCCGAGCGGCGGCGCGTGGTATCTGCGCTTCGAGGGTGAGGAGCCAATCATCAAGTACATAACCGACTAACGACATACCGACATGAAGGAACTGACGATAATACAAGTGGCCTCGGGCGAATATGCTACCGAGGGAGTGAAGGCCGAGTACAATGGCGTAATGCTGCAAGTAGAGGGCGAGGGCGTAAGCCATGTGGAGCTCTCCGTAGATGGTGAGGTGTGGAGCTTGGCCAAGCAACTGCGCGACGACCACGGCTCGCAGGTAGTCATCATCGAGATGCTGGCGGGCACCTATTACCGCGTGCGTGGCGGACACATCAAGCGCGTGGTGAGCATCAACAACATTATCAACGCACCCGAGAGTGGTGGCTCAAGCAAGGCGAGTGCAGTGGAGTACGTGCCCGAACAAGGCCTCATCGCCAAGAATGTGCAGGACGCTATCTCGGAGGTAGCATCCAAGGCCAACACCGCACAAGTCACCGCATCGGGCGCAGCCTCATCGGCTCAGACGGCCACTCAGACGGCCACACGCGCGTACAATATCGCGCAAGGTCTGAGTGGTGACGTGGCCGAGGCCAAATCGGGTGCTGAAGCTGCCAGTGCTGCCGCTGATGCCGTAGGCCGTAGGGTGAGAGCATTGGAGGATAAGAAGACCGTGACATCGGAGACCATCACCGCTATGGAGCTCATCACCCAATCGGCCTACGACTCGAAGAAGGCACTCGGAGAATTGTCAGACACAACCGCTTACCTAATAACTGAGTAGCCATGAAGATAAAGGATATAGCACTGAGTGCCGCGTATGTCGGGCAGAGGGTCGTCAAGGCTATCTGTGTCGGTGCGCAGGAGGTGTGGAGCGCGGTGAAGTATATCGTGTTCAAAGACCCCGTGGTGGAGCAGATATGTGTTACTAATTGGGGAGATGGGGTTGGTATTACTGAGGAGCAGGCGGCTGCGGTGACGGGCATTGGTACGGTGTTCAAGGATAATAAGGAGATAACGAGTTTTGATGAGTTTGAGAAGTTTGTTAACGTGAAATCATTCATTGTAACTGGCTACACATTTTATGGTTGCTCTAACTTGGAGAGTATAACCATCCCTGAAGGTATTACTGATATGGGCGTTGCTACATTTTGGAATTGCAAAAATCTCAAGTCGGTTAAATTTCCAAAGAAAATTACGAGATATGGGGAATATTGTTTTGCAGGTTGCACGAATTTGACTTATGCTCCATTCCCAGAAGGACTTGAGTATGTTGCAGGTTTTAATGAATCTGGGCTTACTGGTCATATTATACTTCCAAAATCAGTGAAGGCGATTGGGTCCTTTGCGAACACTAAAATAACACATATAGAGATACCCGACAGCATTACAACAATAAATGGCCCCAATTTTAATTCTTGTTCACAGCTTGCATCGGTCAAATTCCCGAATAACTTAACAGGTATTGGATCTGCTGCATTTCAATACTGTGCCTTAGAACATGTAGATATTCCATCTACAGTAACCGAAATAGCTGATTACGCCTTCTTTTACGGAATAAAAGGTGATACCATCATCGTTAGAGCCATAACTCCTCCATCAGCAGGTGCTCAAATATTCCAGAATTTCAAAGGACTTATCTACGTCCCCGACCAAAGCGTCCAAGCCTATAGGGAAGCAAGCGGATGGTTAGATTACGCTGATAAGATATGGCCTATGGAAGGCTACTTGTACGGCCTCGTTAAGTTCGCCGACCCAGCCGTGGAGGCTATCTGCGTAGCCAACTGGGATACTAACGGAACGGGATTCCTTAATAAGGAAGATGCAAAGGCGGTGACATCGTTGGGTGCGGTATTCTATGGCAATACGGAGATAACAAGCTTCGAGGAGTTAGGTGAGTTTACAAGCGTTATCAATATTCCCAACAACTGCTTCAAAAATTGCACTTCTTTGGCTTCAATAGACGTTTCCAACATACAAGAAATAGGCTCATACGCGTTTAGCGGCTGCGAATCACTAACCAATATCAATTTGGGGGAATCCGTAAAAAAGATAGAGTCAGCAGCGTTCTCTGGATGCTCAAGCCTTGTAATAGAGGAACTAAATGCGCCAAACCTTGAAGAGTTGAGTGCTGACAGCACATTTGGAGGAGTGAAAGTAATAAACATCGTAAACCTTGGCAGGGTTACTACGATAGGAGGATTTTCTTCTCACTCCGAGTTGAAGTCAGTTATTCTTAATGAGGGATTGTTAGAATTAGGATGGGGAGCATTTAGATACTGCTCTTCGTTATCTTCGATAACACTACCTTCCACTATTACGAAGTTGAATAATTATTGTTTAGAGGGTTGTTGGGCACTTAAATCGGTAAAATGTTTAGCAACGACACCACCGGAATTAGGCAGTGAAGTGTTTACTACGGTAACTATAATCTATGTCCCCGATGCCTCAGTAGACGCATACAAAGCCAAAGAAGGATGGAGTACTTACGCAGACAGAATCAAACCCCTCAGCGAATACGTTGAAGCTTAAAACTTACTAATATGAGAATCGTACAAAAAACCTTTTCGGTCATCCATGCGGACGAAGGCATGGTATTGGTTCGCAAGAGCAATGGGATGATAGTGGGCGAAAGCTATCACCTCGGTTATAACTACTACAATGAGGGAGTGGGACTGAGCGCCCCTCGCCTTGAAGTACCCGAAGACTTTGAGGAGATTGTGAAGCCCGAGGACTACGAGCAGCCCCAAGTCATCAACCAAGTGCAGCGTCTCAAGCGCACGGATGAGCTCATCCAACGAAACATCGCAGAGATGAACTCGCTGAACCTCTCAGCCGTGGAAGCACTCGAAGTTAAGAACTGGTACCCCGTGTGGGGAGAGACCAAGAATTTCCGCGAGGGTGACACCATCACCGCAGGCACGAAGATGCAGTACGGAGACAAGCTGTGGCAAGCCTTGCAAGACCACATCCTCATTGGCATCTATCCTCCGAGCATCGACACGGCATCCCTCTATAAGGAGGTGACAGAAGACGATGACAACATCGGCACCATCGACAACCCCATCGAGTATAACGGAAATATGGCACTCGAAGAGGGTAAGTATTACACGCAGGATGGTGTGGTGTACCTTTGCACACGCGACACGATTAACCCAGTGTATGCAGACCTTGCAGGGCTTGTCGGAATATACGTTGAAAAAGTAGATTGACATGGAACTGACACAAACACTCAGAAAACACGAAGACCGTGCGATATTCTACATCTGCCTAACGGTGGCCATTGTGCTGCTCGCCGTGTCGTTTGTTCTACCTCCTACGGGAGTAATCGACACTTCGGTATTGAAGGCAGCGGCCATCCTGCTCGGCTTCGCTGCTCTCGGCATTGTTGGCAAGAACTTATCAGACGGCAAGGATGTGACATTCTCCCACGGCGACACGGAGGTCACGATAAGCGATAAGGAGGAGGGCGCATGAAGTACTTTTCGATAAAGGAACTATCAGCCTCAACAGAGGCCCGCAAGATGGGCATCGACAACACCCCTACCCCCGAGGCGCGTGCTAACCTCACTGCCTTGGTGGAGGCGGTGCTCGACCCTCTGCGAGAGCGATACGGCTACCCTATCATGGTGAGCAGTGGGTATCGTTGCCCGAGGCTCAACAAGGCCGTAGGAGGCGCGGAAACGAGCCAACACGTGAAGGGTGAGGCGGCGGACATCTATGTGAGCAAGCCGAAAGACAAGGCGATGCTATTCGAGCTCATCTACTACCTGCTACCCTACGACCAACTGATATGGGAGAGGGGTAACGATGAGGCTCCCGCGTGGATACACGTGAGCTACCGCGAAGGGAACAACCGACGGGAGTGTCTGCGATATGATGGAAAGGAATACTTTCACTATAAACCAACATTAAGACCATGAAACGATTGATTTATCTGTGCAGCCTATCTGCATTGATGGCGTGCAAGCCTACAACCATCTACGTGCCCACTGGGCAGGTCAAGCGAGTAGTCACTGAGACCGTCTACACCGACACGGTCATTGTCGCGAAGGTGCCCGACACCTACGCCGAGCGAGTGACCACCGACACGGTGAGCGAGCTGTCTACCCCTTTCGCGTACAGCCGCGCCGAGGTGAGCGGCGGGATACTATCCCACAGCCTCGGCACTCACGGGGAGCTGCATACCTCCGTGAGAGTAGAAGAGAAGATTATCACCATCCGCGACAGCATCCCCTACCCCGTAGAGGTGCCCGTGTATGTAGACAAGCCTATGCCCGTGTGGGAGCAGTCGCTCATCGGAGGCTGCGCCATCATCCTCATATTCGTTGTAGGTTGTATCCTTGCCAAACTAAAACTATAGCATCTTCGTGACCTCACGAAAATGGTAAGGCTCGGCATGAACAATGTCGGGCTTTTTTTGTTTTATCATTGTCGGGTAATAGTGCCCGACGCAACCTAAACCTACCTATACTATGGCAGACAAGACGTACTTTATTGAGCAGCCGAGCAACGACGTATCGGCCATGCTCAGGGGCGGAGGCTTCGGAGGCTTCAGCTCCATCGGCGACCTCATCGGCCTAATCATCGCCGCTGGCATCTTCGGCAACGGCAATGGCTTCGGCTTCGGTGGAGGCAACAACAATGCAGAGCGTGAGATGATCATGCAAGCAATCAACCGCAACGGGCAAGACGTGAACAGCCTCGCCACCAAGTTCGGCTGCTCGGTAGACCAGGTGCTCGCGGCTATCAATGGGCTGTCGGGTATGGTGTGCAAGCTGGCGGGCGACCAAGGCATCAGCTCGGAGCGCATCATCAACGCCATCCTCAGCGGCAACAGCCAAGTGATGAACCAGCTCGCCTCATGCTGCTGCGACTTGAAGGGCATCGTCACGAAGGGATTCTCAGACCTCGGCTATGCTACACGTGACCAGACGTGCAGCATCGAGAAGGCTATCGAGAACTCTACTTCGCGAGTGCTTGAAGGGCAGCGTGCAGCCGAGATGCGCGAGCTCAACCGCGATATCGCGGAGCGCGACCGACAGATTGCCCAGCGCGACAACGTAATCAACAACTACCAGCAGACGCAGACCTTCTCGGGCATGATACAGCAGGCGGTGGGTCCGCTGTATGCAGGCATACAGAAGTTGCAGGGTGACATCGACGGCATCATCTGCAAGCTGCCCAAGACGGCCACCGTGCCCTACTCTGACGTGGTAGGAGTTCCCAACTGTGTGGCTGCTCAGTATGGGCTGTTCGGGTTCCCGTTCGGCCTCAACGGCGGCGGTAATGGTTCGTTCTTCTAACATGTAAGGCCATGTGGACGAATACCAACAACCCTGTCGCCCTGCGCAGCATCGGTGTGGCCGTGACCGCCACAGAGGTGCGCTTCTCGTTCAACAACCGCGTGAACGGAGTGCGTCCCTACTTCGGTGGCCTATACGCCTACCTCGCGCAGGAGATACCTACGGGTACCACGGCTACACTGCCCATCGTGTTCACCTCGGGCGGTGGTAATCCTACCCCGGTGGTGGGCATCGACGATGCGCCGATTACCGTGGCCGACATTACGGGTGTGGGCGTGTATCATCTGTTCTACGACCAGCGTGCGGGCCGCTTGCAGCTGATAGCATCGTACACCCCCGCGTGATTAACACCTAAACCATTAACAACATGTTCCAAGGACTGAGACAAGGAAGCCCTATCTATCTGCTCGATAGGAGTGGCGAACGCCCCACACTGAGCGAGGGCAGAGTGCAACAAGTGAGCAATCCCACACCGCGTTACGGCTATACATTGCCGTCACCGACTGGGAGTAATGTAGAAACCTTAGTGGATGTGTCGGCCAAGGTCGGCGAAGATAACGTAACGCTCAAGGGGTTACCCGCTATGGGCACGATAGCCAACGTGTCGCCTACGCTCGTGGTGAGCGATTCGCGCGATGCGATGCTTGCTGAGGTGGAAGCACTCGATGCACTGAGCAAGAAGGCCATCGAGGATGTGCCGTACCATGAGGCCGTGAGGGCAGCGTGTCAGGATATGCGCCGAGTGCTCAACCCGCAGATCGCGAAGGATGAGGACAACGACAAGGCCATACAATCGCTGCGCAAGGATGTGGACGGCATCAACAGCCGCCTTGACAAGGTCTTGGAACTACTTAACAAGTAAGACTATGAACAAGCAGAAACTGATGAAGCTCCAAGAGTATGTCGATAAGGCCGAGAAGTATATCGGCAAGGTAGCCGACATGACCGAAGAACTCGCCAGCGGCATGGGCAACCGTGACGATGACGACGACGATGATGACGATGAGCCTATCGTGGTAGGCCGTCGCCGACGTGGAGGTGAGGGTATGGGCAACCGTAGACAGCGCCGATATTCTCAAGAGTAAGTAATCGGGTGGGCGGTGTAGGCCGCTCACCCTTAACCCTACGACTATGAGCGAAAGAATGGACGTATATAGCGACTATCCGAGGGATATGCGGACGTACCTCGACAACTACGGCTGGCACTTCAACAACAAGGCGCTGGCGTATGCCGTGGAGTTGATGCACCGCACGAACGCGAGCACGGGGAAGGCCGAAACGCACGAGCCGATGACCAAGGATGCGGTGAAGGAGCTATTGAAGAGGTACAACATCGACATTAAGGTGACCAATGATGCGACGTATGTAGCCAACTACGGCATGGCGAAGCTGTACACATCGAGCATCGCGGATGAGGCTCACCTTGCCAAGTACATCAAGGATGTGGTGGCCGACCCCGACTGCCCAGGGGGCAACGTGTTCGCGCGATGGTATGCGGATATGCGCTCGATGGGCGAGCCCGTAGACTGGGATGAGCTGCTATGATTGTGCAGACCTTCTATCTGAAGAAGTATGGCTGGCGCGTGAGAGTGTTCTACGCTGTCAGCCATTATCACGTAGGGCGTATCGTTGAGGCTCTGCGTGAGATAGGCTGCCGTGGTCGCAGACTGAGGGAGGCGAGGGCGAGCCTCATCCGTGCCGAGATAGACACGGGGCTGACCTACTCGAACTACCTGCGGAGGGAGACGGTGATGGTCATCGGCATGGCATCCACTGCCGCGGAGTACGAGAACAGCATCCGCCATGAGGCGCACCACCTGCACATGCACATCGCTGAGGCTTGTGGCCTCGACCCTTACGGGGAACCAGTGGCCTACCTCGTTGGCGAGACATCGCGAGCCATGCACCCGATAGCCTCACGCCTTACGTGTGAGTTCTGTCTGAAGGAGGTGAGAGAGGGATTTTGAAGAAAAATGCACTTTTTTTTATTTTTTTGGTGTAAAATGTTGCACCATTCAAAAAGAATGCTTACCTTTGTACCATCAAAATAACCAATCACCGAGCGGCGCAGCTCGTTAAACACTGCACAAGATTATGAAGACAATCGCCGAAAACATCAAGTACCCCGAGTTCAGAGAGCAATACAGAGGTCAGCTCATCACTGGTCATCTTGTGAGAATTGATGGCATGTACTACCGCCACTCCAAGAGAACTGTTACAGAGATGGCATACGACGAACTCGATGAATACTGCAAGAGCAAGGTGGCAGAGTATGAAGAGAACCTCAAGAAGATGGCAGAGCAGATGGCCGAGGTTCGCAAGGAGATCAGAGCCAAGAATGCCCTCATCGCATGGGCTATGGAGAATGCTCATGAGGTAGGCCGAAGCAACCAGAGCGAGAGCGAATACTACCATGTACGTCATACAGATGGTAAGGGTTACACTATTCGCGTGAGTGGCCATCGTTACCCCACTGGCAGCATGACTGATTTGATGCTTGGCAATATCGACACTACTGACCACTGCTGCGCTAAGTACTGCGATATGCTCGGAATAGCTTACTAAACATTATAGTAATATGAAGATGACTAACCTTACACTCCCTCCATTTGCCTTCATAGAAGGCGGAGGGCATGATGGTGACCTCCTTAATGGTCGCACGGTGATACTGCACGTGAGAAGTGCGAGTGTGATAGAGATATTCGAATATGACAACGTAGTGCTGAATGAAGATGTTGTGTCGTATAAGTTCGGGTATATCAACAGGTACGGAGTCAAGGAGAAACTCGTGGCAGCGCTGCACTATTGCGCAACACTGGAGGCTACCGACGACCGACAGATGGTGATAGATGAGATACTCGCCCCTGCTGCTGAGTGGTATCGCGGGTATTGTAGATGGGAAGATAACAATATAGCGAGAGGGTTATGAGCTACAGAGAAGATATTGGTGTAGAGTTGCAGACCATCCGCGTACAGAAGGGGCTAACCGTGCGCGAACTTGGCGAGATGTGCGGCATGCAGCACTCGTCAATTGTGAAGATAGAGAATGGCAAGTACAACGTGTCGGTAGACATCCTCGGGAAGGTGGCCGATGCGCTGGGGTATAAGTTAACGTTTGAACCGAAGAAAACCTACTCCCTCGACCCCTATGGCAAGACGGTGGGAGAGTTCCGCCGTCACCTTGCTGGCTCGGGTATCGAGTTCGTGGAGATAGGCCGTACACTCATACGCTGTGATGACCCTGCTACACACCCATACGACGTGGCCAGGATAGAGGAGATGCACATTGACAGCATGCGGCCTGGCGTGATTGAGTTGATAGCTACGATGCGATAGAGAGAGAGAGAGAGAGGGAGGCCGTTGAGCCTCCCCTTTTTGTATCACTTCAATATATCATCAAGCCCACCTACGGCATCCGCCACCGTTTTGGCCATCACCTTAGCGTATATCTGCGTGGTCTTTATGTCCGAGTGTCCGAGCAATCGCTGTACGACCGCAATAGGGACGTTTTTAGACAATGTAAGGGTGGCGAACGTATGTCGCGCCACATGGGAGGTCAAAGGCTTATTTATGCCCAAAAGAGCCTCTATCTCGTGCAGTGAGTAATTCATCCGCACATTGCTCATGACGGGCAATCGGTAGTCCCATTTCTTCAATATGTCGAGCGCAGGGGCGAGTATTGGTGTGAGGTACCGCTCGCCCGTCTTGATGCGTGCCCCGTCGATGTAATATTTTCCGTGTATGATGGTGGTATGCTCCGCGAATACGAACGACTGGGCATCGGCATAGGCAAGCCCCGTATAGCAGGAGAAGATGAAGAGGTCGCGTGCCTTCTCAAGCTGCCTCGAGGTTGGCATCCATTCGCGGATGATGAGCACCTCATCCTCGGTGAGCGGTCGGCGTTCCTTGCTCTTCCCACGCTCAATCTTCACGTGGTCGTAGGGGTTATCGGCTATGATGCTGTCGAACTTGGCACGCTTGCAATAGCTGTTGAGTGTCTTGTGGTAGTTCCGTAGGGTTGTGACCTCCCTCTTCTGCTCATGGCGTAGGAACTCATCGAAGCGCATGATCATCTGAGGCGTGAGGTCGCGGAACTTGCGTATCTTTCCGAACCTTAGCAACGCATCAATGACAGATCTGTGGCGCACCTTCGTAACCTCTTGGATGTCGTTACGCTCATCGAGTACCATCAATATCCATTCTATGAGGTTGCTGTCGAGGCCTCTGTCATCGTCTGCCTTGACCGTAAGCACCTCGAAGAGCATGGCTGGAGAGCATCTGCCACCGATGAGCGACTTGGCCTGCGCCATCTTGCGCTTCGTCTCCTTAATCTTCGCGATGATTCGCGCATTGTACACGTCCGCGTTCTCGTTGTACTTGACCATGCCGTCTTCCCATTCGTGGGGATAGCACTTCACGCCCGTGGATAGGTACTTGCGATGGAAGCGGTCGATGTACACCTCCAGCTCCACTGCTCCCTTGCGGTCGATGGCCGCGGTCTTGCGTCGGTCGTAGACCACGCGATAGATTACTTCTTTCTTCATGATTTGATAATGTTTGAGCCGCGGAATTGTTCGCTACGGTAGCCTTTATCTGTCGGCTATTGTCGGCCATTGTCGGGAAACTTGCTACTTTTGTGCGCTACAAGCCAATTTTTTGAATGAAAAAGCGGGACTTAATTGCTTGATTTGCAACTTAATCCCGCTAATTTTGTCCGTGATTCGCTTGGGATTATCGCAATAGGTTGGAAGTCTGCCGAATATACAGCAATCAGAATACGTGTAGCGCAATTTGCGGCTTGGTTAAAAAATTATGTTTATCTTTCGCTGTAATTGACTGAAACGTAATGTCCGTTGTCCGTGAAGCACCCTATTATATTAATCATATAGATAGGTCGCCCGTTCTCTATCATTCTCGGTGCAGCTCTGAACATTGTGAGTATATCCATGTCTGATGCGCTGTAAGATTGAGAAGCGCCGCCTGCCTTAAGGTTGACCACGAGGTATTGCTCAGACAACACCCGAGATACTGACAAGGCATCATCCACTACCTCCTCCCCTGTCTTCACCTTCTTGCGGTTAAACAAGGCATTGGTAAACTTCATATCCTTATTGAAGAAGAAGTGAGCCGATTCGTATTCTACCCCGTCAAGTCTGAAGCCATAGTAGGTGATGCAATCCATTGAATAACCGTCGTAATCTCCGTACTTGTATCGGAGGAGTTCCGTGGCCTTAACCTTGCTGATGCCGAATGGTATGCCAACAGCGTTTACCGAGTACTCCGAGTGCTGAGGCTTAGCAATCCCAGCCATATTCTGAGATAATGCGCTGAACGCAACGGAAATGGCGAGCAACGCGGTGATGATTATCTTTTTCATATTGGTTAGTATAGTGAGCGGGTGCGGCAGTCTACGGCTACCGTTCCTCCCTGGTTAATATATACGTCGTGCACTCTCTTATTGAATGTGTAGTATGTGGCTATCTGCCATCGGAGGAACTTGTAGCGGTTTTCGCTAACGGGCTTGTCAATCTTGACGATGATGAGCTTGCCGATGCGTGTCACCTCATATACTCCCTCATAGGATGTGTCACCTGCGAGTCCGTAGGTGCGTCCGTCCTCTATTCTCTCGATATTGTCGCTGATGGCTCGGTACATTCCTACCTTGGGGATGTACAAGGCTGCTACGGCTATGATGATGAGGCCGAGCATAACGAATAATGCTTTCTTCATAGTTCTATATTATTACGATGATTATATGTTTGCTCTTCAGCCACAATAGAAAATCGTGGCTCTGGCTCCTGGTGGAGTATGTCGATGAGTTTGTCGATGCGTCGCTCGGATATGGCGAGCTTGTGGGCGAGTTCGTCACGTTCGGCGCGTAGTCGGGTGATTTCGGCCTTGAGTTCGAGTACCTCGTCGCTATCGTCGTGATCGGTGCTTGGGAGGTCGCTGATGTACATCGAGCCTTCGCCTCTCATCAACCATTCAGCTGACACATCCGAGAACTCGGTAATCACGCTTGTTAGAAACTTTGTCGGGGGCGTATTCTTCCCCGACAGATACCCATTTACACTTGACTGAGGCACCCCAATACGCTTTGCGAATTGCAGCTCGCTCAGTCCTTCTTTTCGCATTAGTTCGTTAATTCTCTCAATCATAGTCTTTTATATTATTAATTGTTTGGAATTATTCCAAATAAACCAAGTTGTTGGTAAAATTATTGACAAATCGAACAATAATTATCGAAATATTGTTACCTTTGCATCCGTAATTACCACCGCAACTGCCACCGCAACTGCGGAAAGTCGGAAGCAGTGAGCAAAGATAAGAAGAAAAACTGAAAGATGATACGAAAAAAGCAAATTATTGTGAAGTATGGAGCCATCGCGGCATTGGCCAAGGATTGCGGATGCGACCGCGATACGGTGAGCGATGCGTTGAAGGGCTACCGAGATAGCGAGATGTCGGAACTCATCCGCAAGAGGGCAAAAGAGGCTCCCTATTACGGAGTAGAGGTGAAGTATTAACCAACTAAACACTACGGATATGTACGGATTAAGAAGAACAACGAACGGAGAGCACCACACCTACCAGCTGCGTGCGAACGGCATGGTATTGTGCGAGAGAGTGACGAAGCGCGACTACATCGCCTGCACGGCGGATGGTGAGCAATGGTTCACCGAGCGCGACAATGCCCAGAGGGCGGAGAGAAGACACATGGTGATTTATATGAATTAAAACTGCGGATATGGAAAAAGAAGTAATCAAGTCGTTCAAGGCCTTCGACAAGGACATGAAGTGCCGAGACTTTCAGTATGAGGTAGGAAAGACCTACGAGGAGAATGGAGCTAAAGCATGTAAAAAGGGCTTCCATGCGTGTGAGAATCCCTTTGCCGTGCTCAACTATTACCCATTGGTGGATAATGGCGGAAATATGTCTAGATTCGCCGAGGTAGAGCAGTCGGGCGAGATTGACCGCGATGGCGATAAGGTGTGCAGCAGCCGCATCAGCATCAAGGCTGAGTTGAGCCTTGCAGGATTCGTCAAGGCGTGTGTAGAGTGGATTAGAGAGGTCACACAGAAGGTGAAGGTCGAGAATGTAGATAGCGGCGACTGCGCTCAGATAGTAAGCAGCGGCAACGACGCTAAGATAGGCAGCAGCGGCAACTACGCTCAGATAGGAAGCAGCGGCAACTACGCTCAGATAGGAAGCAG